>PVMK01151933.1_pt1 | contig 48660 bp, 43 predicted proteins | sample 1853481 | NCBI WGS metagenome assembly PVMK01 (sample SAMN08533507, study PRJNA380276) | Marine sediment metagenome, whole genome shotgun sequencing project.
GGACCTCGTCACCGAGGTCCACATCTCGGACGAGCTCCTCGAGTACCTGCTCGAGGTGGTCGAGGCGACTCGTGGCCACCAGACCCTCGCGCTCGGTGTCTCTACCCGCGGGTGCCTGTCGTGGCAGCGGTCGTCCCAGGCCCTGGCGTTGGTGCGGGGCCGGGCCTTCGTGATCCCTGACGATCTGCAGGATACCGCCGAGGCGGTCCTCGCCCATCGTCTGCTGCACGCCGACCCGCTGGTTGGCGACGGCTGGGAACGGAGCCGCGCCGAGCGCGCGGTCATCCGCGCCATCCTCGAATCAATCCCTGTACCACGGTAGGAAGAGCTATGGATTTCGAATTTCGAATTTCGAATTTCGAATTTCCCAACCATCCCCCCGGTGAGAGTGGGACCCCATTTCTGGCACCGAAAAGGAGGCTTCAAGATCACGAGCTCACCTCGCGGGGGAGGTCCTCTAGCAAAGAGTGGGCGTGCGAAAATTCGAAATTCGAAATTCGAAATTCGAAATCAGATCTTGAGCCATGAGCTTCGCCTCCTCCTTCCCCGGTTTCCGCCTCCGTATCACCCGTTGGGGTCTCGTCTATTTGGTGACGAGCGTCATCATCGGTTTGGCGGCGGTGAACACGGGCAACAACGCGCTGATGGCGGTCCTCGGTCTCGCGCTCGGCAGCTACGTTGTTTCCGGCATCTGGTCGCGACAGGTCTTGGGGAATATCGAGGCGACAATCGAGCTCCCGCCCGAGATCTTTGCTGGGCGGCCGGCGGTAATAGGGGTGGAGCTCGAGAATACCTCCCGGTTCCTGCCCGCATACGGTCTCGTGGTTCGGGACAGTAACGGCCGCGCGGAGATCCACGAGCGGTTGCTGGTGACCAAGGGTCGGCGGCGGCACTCGGTCGAGCTGGTTTTTCCCGATCGCGGCCGCCACGAGCTCGGCGCCTGGCGTCTTGACGTGCTCCTTCCCCTCGGGTTCTTCCTCAAGTCGAAGGTATTGATTCTCGACCGGGAGGTGCTCGTTTTCCCTCGTCTCCTGCCCACGTCCTCGGCATCGGTCCGTCGCGGAGGCGGCCGGCGTTCTCCAGACGCCCTCGAGTCGCGGGGTAGGGAAGGCGAGGTGACCCAACTGCGGGACTACAGAGAGGGTGATGAACTGCGGTCGCTGCACTGGAAGCAGACCGCTCGGCAGCAACGTTTGGTCGTCGTCGAGCGTCAGAGAACCGCCGAAAAGCCGGTTTTCTTCGTTGTCGATCCACGTCTCGAAGACCCTGCGGATCCGAGGCAGCGCGACCGGTTCGAGCGCCTCGTCTCGGAGGTCGCCACCGGGGTCGTGTTGCGGCTGCGGGAGGGTGTGCCGGTGGGAGTCGTCGTCGGTTCCATAGTGGTCTCCCCCGTACGTTCGGTTCGGCAGGCGCCAAAGTTGCTGCAGCCACTGGCGGAGGTCATGCCTGGCCCGTTTTCCGATGCGGCGCCGGCAAACGTCGGCACCGAGCGAACGCAATTTTTCTCGGTATCGGAGGCGAGAGGATGATGTCGGTGGAAGAGTATCGCCGGCTGCTCGGGATTCTCCTGTTGTGGGCGCTGATTCCATTCCCGTTTCTCTACATCATCCTGCAGCCGTTCTGGCTCGCGACCGCTGCGGTGGGCTTGCTTCTGGCCGTTCGGCCGTCGGTCAACCTTCGCCTTTCGCAGACGGCCCTCAATCTCATCGGCGTCGGCATCATCATCTCGGTTGTGGTTGCCGGCGGAATGAGGGTCGGACCGTTGCGCCCGCTGGGGCACCTCCTGCTGCTCCTGACCTCGGTTCGATCGCTCATGGTTACCGACCGGCGGACCTTCCTCCGCGCCCTGCTACCGGTTTCCCTGGTGTGGGTGGTCGCTCTGACCTCGTCTACCCATGTGACAGTGGTGGTGTACTTCTGTTTTTCGGCCGTGCTCTGGTGGTGGACGGGGATGCGAATCCACCTCGCCGGGATCGAAGGTGGTGGGCGCCTCGGAAGATCACTCCCCCGGATGCGGCATGCCGTCGTTGCGGCGGTCTTCGCACTGATCCTCTCGATCCCGATCTTCCTCGCGCTGCCCCGTCTGCGTTCGCCGTGGATAGCCGGGCGAGGGGGGGCGGGCAGCGTGACGGGTTTCACGAGCAATGTTGCCCTCTCCGGAGTTGGTTCCATCCTGCAGTCCCACGAGGTGGCGATGATCGTGCGTTCGGTATCGGATGATCAGCTCAGGGAAGGGTGGATGCGGTTGCGTGCCACGGCCCTCGAGCGGATGACCACTGATTCATGGTCGGCCCGTGGCGCCTCTCGGATCCCCGAATATCGTGATGGGATGGTCTGGCCTCACGGGACGACGTGGGACCTGGATGACGCCGTCGAGCTCGAAATCGAACTCGAACATCCGCGGCGGTACCTCTTCCTTCCGCAAGGGACCGTTGCCGTGTCGTCTCCGGTAGAGGTTCGACTCGATAGCTCGGGAGGGGTTGTGCTCGCTTCCCGGGTCCGGGGCCCCCTGAGGTACTCGGTCTGGGTGACCCTGGGGCCGGCGCCGCGGGCGACTGATCTTCCTCTCGACCGTCTGCCGCGGTTCGAGCTGCACCCCGAGGTGAGTCGGCTCGCGGCCGAGATCGTCGCCGGACTCGACACCGACCTGACGCGAGCGAATGCGGTGGAGAGCTTTCTACAGCAGAACTACGCATACTCGATGAGCGGAATGACCCACCTCCGGTCCGATCCCATTGCCTGGTTCCTGCTCAACGAACGCCAGGGCCACTGCGAGTACTTTGCCGGGGCGATGGTGGCCCTTCTGGTCGATCTCGGAATCCCGGCCCGCATGGTGGCGGGCTACAGCGGCGGTGCACTTTCCCCCGATGGCGACGAGGCCGTGGTTCGTGAGGCCAATGCCCATACCTGGGTCGAAGCGAGGGTTGGTGAGGGCGACGGGTGGAACGTCTTCGACCCCACCCCGGAAGGCAGCGTTCCATCGTTGAGCCGGCCCAACAGCGGCGATCGAATCCGCTGGGCCCTCGACTGGGTGCAGTCGGGATGGGATAGGTACATTCTCACCTTCGGATTCGGCGAACAGGTGCGGCTGCTGTCGGCGGCGGCGGACGGATTCAGATCGATCACGAAACGTGCCTCGTTGCCCTACCTGCTGTGGGTGGCGGTGTGTGCGATATCGGTCGGAGTCGTTTGGTGGTTGGTGCGTAGCCGGCCCGTGGCTCGGCGCAGATGGGGACCCCGGGGGGGCTTTCCTGCCGCGACGGCTGTGGAACGGGCCGCCCGGTGTCTGGAACGAGACGGAGTCGCGGTGCCGTCGAGTGCCACGGTGCGCTGGATCGCAAACCGGACCCGCGCGCGGTGGCCGGCGGCGGGCGTCCCGGTAGGCGAGCTCGCGTGGCTTGCCGAGCGGGAGCTTTACTCGGGCGAGGAACGGAACCTAGCCGATCGCCGCGTTGTCCGAAATCTCTGGACGCGCACCAAGCAGGCGATGCGGTGACGTAGATATAGCTACCGGTTGAACCACAGAGGCACAGAGACACAGAGAGAAACACTCTGTGCTTCTGTGTCTCTTTGGTTGTTCGGGTGAATGGGTGGGTTCGGCGTTCTTGGCGTCTTGGTGGTGAAACGTCGTCTTGGAAGGGGAGGTCATTTCGGATTCCTCGTTCGAGCTCCTTGTTTTCCCTTGTGCCTCACCTCCGGTGGCCCTATCATCTCCAGTATGAGACGTCATGTATGTCTGCTCGTGGTCCTGGTGATCCTCTTGGTCGTCGCCCCGGCGTGGTCCGGTGAGGTGGTGCGTCTGCGGGTCGAGGACACGATCCAACCGGCGTCGCAGCAGTTCATCGAGCGGGCCCTCCGTGATGCCGCCGATCGGGGGGCCTCGCTGGTGGTGATGGAGCTCGATACTCCCGGCGGGCTGGTGGACACGACGCGGGACATCACGACGGCGATCGCCACCTCGCCGGTTCCGGTTGTGGTCTTCGTGAACCCTCCCGGTGCGCGGGCCGCATCGGCCGGTTTCTTCATCCTCATCTCCGCCGATGTTGCGGTGATGGCGCCGGGCACCAACACCGGCGCCGCCCACCCGGTGGGCGGGCAGGGGGAGAATCTCCCCGAGGACGTCCGCGACAAGATCACCAACGATGCGGCGGCCATGGCGAGGTCGCTGGCCGAGCACCGCGGCCGTAACCCGGAGGTTGCGGAACGCACGGTCCTGGAGAGCATCTCGCTCACCGCCGAGGAGGCGCTGGAGGAAGGGCTCATCGACTTCATCGCGGTCAATCTGGACGACCTGTTGGATCAACTCGACGGCTTCGAGGTGACCCGTTTCGACGGCACGGTCGAAACCTTAGAGCTCGGCTCGCCGGAGCTTGTGGACATCGAACCGACCTTTGCCGAGAGACTTTTCTCGGTGCTGGCCAACCCCAACATCGCCTACCTGCTGATGGCCCTGGGCGCCCTCGGCCTTTACGTGGAGATCACCCATCCGGGAGGAATCCTGCCCCGGTGTTGTCGGGCGTCGTCTTCTTGCTCCTGGGCCTCTATTCGGTTTCGGTCCTGCCGGTGAGCTGGGACCGGGGGTGGCCTTGATCTTTGTCGCGGTGATGCTCTTCATTCTGGAGGTGAAGGTGACGAGCTATGGGTTGCTGACCGTGGGCGGCATCATCTCGTTTGTCCTCGGCTCGCTGATGCTCTTCGACGGGCCGATTCCGGCCATGAGAGTAAGCCTTGGGGAGTGGTGCTGCCGACGGCGGTGATCGTGCGCCATGGTGACCGGGTTCCTGCTGACGCGAGTGCTGTGGGCCATACCGCCAGCGCCCGATGACCGGCAAGGAAGGGTCTGGTTGGCGAGGTCGGCCGGGCGATCGGTGAGATTGCACCGGAGGGCAAGGTGGCGGTGCACGGCGAGTATTGGGACGCGCGCAGCACCGGCGCTTCGATAGCGGACGGCGAGCGTGTGCACGTGGTCGCGGTGCGGGACGGTTGGATCGACGTCGCCTCCGTCGGCGACTATGAAGAAGGGAGTGCATGATGGGCGGTATTCTCGGTTCCGGTTTCGGTTTGGCCGTTTTCATTGCGGTCTTCATCATCTTCAAGTGGATCAATATCCTCAACGAGTACGAGCGGGGCGTGATCTTCCGTCTCGGGCGGGTGCTCAAGGAGCCCAAGGGCCCCGGCTTCGTCTTCGTCTTCTGGCCCATCGACCGCATGGTCAAGATGAGCCTGCGGACGGTAGTGCACGACATCCCGCCCCAGGACGTGATCACCCGCGACAACGTGTCGGTCAAGGTCAACGCGGTGGTCTACTTCCGGGTCATGAACCCGGTTAGGGCGGTGGTCGAGATCGAGAACTACGTCTACGCCACGTCGCAGCTCGCCCAGACCACCCTGCGGGCGGTTCTCGGCGAGGTTGAGCTGGACGACCTTTTGACCAAGCGCGAACGGCTCAACGTGCGTCTGCAGTCGATGATCGACGAGGCCTCCGATCCGTGGGGCGTCAAGGTCTCCATGGTCGAGGTCAAGCACGTCGACCTGCCGCCGGACATGCAGCGGGCGATTGCCAAACAGGCGGAGGCCGAGCGCGAGAAGCGGGCCAAGATCATCCACGCGGAAGGTGAATTGACCGCGTCGGTGAAGCTGGCGGAAGCGGCGGACGTGATGGCGAAGAATCCTCTGACGATCCAGCTGCGATACATGCAGACCCTCGCCGAAATTTCGACCGAGAACGCCTCGACCATCGTCTTCCCGATGCCGATCAACATCCTCGAAGGACTGTCGAAGTTCGTGAAGAGCGGCGAGTGATACACAAGATGGCGTCCGATCGCGCGTTTTGTAAAACCAAGATACAGGTATGAGCCGCAGCTACTACGTGATCGAGCTCAGTGCACGCTGGTTGACCGTGCTCCTGATCGCGCTGGCGCTGGTCATGGTGATCGCGTTTGCCCTCGGCTACGGCGCTGCCTGGTCGGTGCTGACGGCCGAGCAGACCACGGGCGAGATGACCGCACTACAGGCTGCGGCGACGCCGACTGAGATACCTGAGGTGGTGATTCCAGATTTGGTTTCGACGCCGGTGGCAGAACCGACCGAGACACCGCCGCCGTCGCCGACCGCGACACCATCTCCTGAACCGACAAAGCCGCCGACGCCGCAACCGACACCGACCGCAGCGGTCAGGGAGTTCTTCGTGCAGGTGCTCGCTTCGGCGCAGCAGAAGTCGGTGGAAGCGGCTCAGACTCGGCTCGAGGACCTCGGTTTTGCGAGTGATCACCAGCACCTGATCACCGTGCAGGACGCTGGAGCTGGCGTGCTCTTCAAGCTGAGGATCGGCCCGTTCCCGGACCGCAGCTCTGCCGACCGGGTGGCACAGCGGATGAGTTCCGCCGGTTTCCCCGACGCCTGGGTGGTCGCGCCGTGAGCTTCGGAGGTCGCATACCGAGACCGGCGCTGCCGGATTGGATTCGTTCGCGCCGGCTGCAGCTTGGCGAGCTGCACGAAATCAAGACGCGAATGCGCTCGGGAGGCCTGCACACGGTATGCGAGGAGGCGCGCTGTCCCAACCGTTCCGAGTGCTTCGCCCGCGGAACCGCCACCTTCCTCATCAACGGTCGGGTGTGCACTCGCAACTGTTCCTACTGCTCGATCGCCCACGGTCGCCCCTCGGCCCTCGACCCCGATGAACCTCGGCAACTGGTCGAAGCGGTCGTCGACATGGGTCTCGAGCATGTGGTCATCACCGCCGTCGACCGGGATGATCTTCCGGATGGCGGTGCGGGCGGTTTCGTGGAGTGTGTTCGGCTTCTTCGCCAGCTCGACCAGCCCCCGACTGTGGAGGTGCTGACACCCGATTTTCGGGGCGATTTGGCACAGGTCGACCGCATTATCGAGGCTCGCCCCGAGGTGTACAACCACAACGTCGAGACGGTGCCGCGGCTGTACCGCGAGGTGCGGCGGTCGGGACGCTACGCGTGGGCCCTGGAGGTTCTGCGGCGGGTGGCAGACCGCGATTCTTCGATGCTTCGAAAATCCGGCATGATGGTGGGCCTCGGCGAGACCCACGACGAGATAGTCGAGGTGCTTTCGGATCTCCGCGACGCGGGCTGCCAAATGGTGACCATCGGCCAGTATCTGAGGCCGACGTCCAAACAGGTCGAGGTGGTGCGGTACTGGAGCCCGGAGGAGTTCGCCGAGCTCGAGAAGGCCGGCGCCGCACTCGGCCTCGAGGTCTTCGCGGGGCCATTCGTGCGCTCGTCCTACCGTGCCGAGGAGGCGTTCCTCAAGGTCATCGGCCAGAGCTGAACCGCCAAGACACCAAGACACCAAGAGGAAACACCAAGAAAAACGCAGAGGCGCAGAGGCGCGGAGCCACCCACCCAGAATAAACCGCAAAGACGCAAAGGACGCGAAGAGGTTGTCGCTGATGTGAAGCGGCAGTGCCGTAGATTGACGGCGAAACAGATCGGCGATCTGATGATCGCCGACCACCGATGGGAAGCCCGTCAACTCCGAACGCAAGCGTTCGTCGCCGCCGTGCTTCCCACCGGACGACGCGTTCGCGGGCGCGTCGGTTCCGCCTGCCCTTTCTTTTTATTGGAAGGGGTGGTGCCATCCATCCAACAACAGGGGGGGAGTGGCGAGGTCTGCGCTCAGAGCGCAGGCCGCTGGGCGGGATCACCGCTCCGATCGCGAGCGATCGGAGCGGTAACCCCGCCCAGCGGTCCCGGGCCGTCGTTCGACGGCCGGGACCTCGCCACGCGATGACGTCTGGCGAACCACTCTCTGCGCCTCTGCGCCTCCGCGCCTCTGCGTTGAGGGGGGCGGGCGGGCTTTGCGTTCTTGGCGTCTTCGCGGTTCAAAAATGGTCGGTTGGATGGGCTTGGTGTTCTTGGTGCCTTGGTGGTTCGTCCGAGGGTTGCGGCACGGCTATACTCTCGACCATGCCAAAGGGATGGTTCATCACTTTCGAGGGTGGGGAAGGGACTGGTAAGAGCACCCAGCTCGGGCTTCTCGACGACTGGCTGCGTGCCCTGGGCCACCGCACTGTCCATTCGCGGGAGCCGGGCGGCACCCCTCTGGCCGAGGCGGTGCGGGCGGTGCTCCTCGACCCGGCTCTCGAGCCGGACGGGCTGAGCGAGATCTTTCTCCTCGAGGCCGCACGCCACGACCACGTGGAGAGAGTGGTGCTGCCGGCCATGGCGGCCGGCGCGGTCGTCCTGTGCGATCGCTTCACGGACTCGTCCCTCGTGTACCAGGGCCTGGTGCGCGGGCTCGGATGGGATGAGGTGGAGACGCTCAATCGGCTCGCCACCGGCGGGCTCGCGCCGGATCTGACTATCGTCCTCGACATGGACCCGGAGGTCGCTCTCGCTCGTGCCCACACCCGGAACTCGGAAGAATCGGCGCGCGAGGATCGGCTCGACGACGAACCGGCGGAGTTTCACCGACGGGTCCGCGAGGGCTTCCTCGAGCTTGCGGAGCGCGAACCGGATCGAGTCCGGGTGATTGCTGCAGACGGCCCGCCAGAAAAGGTCTTTGCCCGCATCCACCCTGTCCTCCCGGAGGCCCTGCGATGAACGATGATCCGGCCAGGTGGTGGGATGCCGAACTGCTCGACCGGGAGAGGTGGGGAGCGTTGGTTGAGCCCGCGCTCGAACGGCTGCTCAAGGCGCGGGACCGCAACCGCTTGCCCCACGCCGTGCTGATGGTCGGTCCGGCGGGGCTCGGTCGTGAGCTCGCGGCGGTGGAAGCGGCCGTTCTGTTGACGTGTGAAGGGATGAGTGAGCCGTGGGTGAACGGCAGCTGCGCCGACCGAGTGCGAGACGGGGTGCATCCCGATGTTCAGGCGGTGCTGCCGACGGGTGCGAAACAGATTATCAAGATCGTTCAAATCCGTGAGATCGTGAAATCGGCAGCGGGACGGCCGTATGAGGGAGATCGAAGGGTGTGGATCCTCGACGGCGTCGAGGCGGGTCATTTTGGCGCCGAGGCTGCCAACGCCTTCTTGAAGGTCCTCGAGGAACCTCCGGAGCACGTGGTCTTCATTTTGCTGGCGGCAAATCCGATGGCTGTCCTGCCGACCATTCTCTCCCGCTGCCAACAGCTCGCCCTGCCGGGAATAGTGGCCGTTACCCACTCCCTCGCCGGTGATTCGCCGCTGCCGGAGCTGGGGGGAGCATCGTTCGCCAAGGACGTGCCCGGAGAGATGGTGGAGATGATCCGCAACGCCCTCGAGACCGGTCTCGTCGGTGAAACCCGATCGCTTCTGCGCCTACCCCATGCCCTGCCCGATGGCGTGCCGCCGTTCGCGGCGGTAGCGGCGGTGGCGGTGAATATGGCCGCCGAGGCAGAGAGCGAGGCGGCGGGTGAGGAGCTGTCTCGTCTGGCGGCGGACCTGCTGGCGGTCGAGCGCCGCGCTCACGCCCTCAACCTCAACGCGAAGGGGCAGATGGTTTCGAGTCTGCTGCGGTGGCAAAGGGAGCTATAGGAGTTTTGAGTTATGAGTTTAGAGTTTCTCCCCTCCCACCCACCCGATTCTCGATACTCGATACTGGATGCTCGATCTGTCCCTCCACCTCTTGACGAGACGTCTCGCGAATCTATGTTTTTGTCGAATCGAGCATCGAGCATCGAGCATCGAGCATCGAGGATCGAGGATCGAGGATCGAGCAGCCGGCATCCGGCATCCGGCATCCGGTATCTGGCGTGACCCATGAATGAAACCTTCCTCCCCTGGACCCTGCTCATCGCCTACGCGGCGGTCATCGTCTTTCTGGCCTGGCACAACCGGCGTCGGGCGACGGACATCGAGTCATTCTCGGTGGGCAGCCGCAGGGTGCCTCCCTTCTTCGTTGGGTTGTCGCTGGCCGCCAACATGACCTCGGTCGCCACCTTCGTTATCAACCCCGGGCTGATCCACGCCTACGGGTGGGCTGGCGTCGTCGGCTACGGCTTGGCGGCGCCGATGGGGATCTTCATCGGTCTGGTGGTCACCACCAAGCGGTTCCGGAGGGTCGGCGACCAGTTCACGGTGTTGACCGTTCCCCAGTGGCTCGGCGAGCGCTACTCTGATCGGCGGCTGACAGTCTTCTTCGCCCTCGCCAGCATGCTCCAGATCACGTTTCTGGTCCTCATCGTGACCGCCCTGGTGCTGGTTCTCATGACCGTTTTGCAGATCGGCATGTGGCCGGCGCTGCTCATGGTCGTCGTCTTCACTTTCGGCTACATCCTCTTCGGCGGCGCCAGCCTGCACGTGTGGTCGAACAGTCTCCAGGCCATGACAATGCTGGCGGTCGCAGTGATCCTGGTGGCGTCGGGCGCGGCGGTCTTTGCCGACGGGTTGGGGGGCTTCTTCGGACAGCTCGACGCGGTGGCGCCGTTCTACGGCAGCGTCACCAACCCATCGAGCCTCCTCTTCCGAGATCTCTTCGAGGTCGTGGTCGCCAACTTCGTCATCGGCCTCGCCATCATTATGCAGCCCCACATCATCTCCAAGTCCCTCTATTTGCGTTCGGAACGCGATGTCAACACCTATCTCGTGACCGCGATGGTGGCGGGAACGATCTTCACCACGGTTCTGCTGGTGGGGTTGTATGCCCGCCTCAGCCTTGGCGCTGATCTGCCCCCCGACCGCGTGGTGGCCACCTACATCACTTCGAGCTTCGCACCTGGGCTTAGAGCCTTCATCATGCTCGGTGTGCTGGCGGCGGGTTTTTCGACCCTCGAGGGGGTGATCCTGGCCTTGTCGACGATATTCGGCAACGACTTCTACGGCACCATCGCCCGGGCCCGAGGGATGGCGCCGGAGCGATTGCAAGGGCAGCTCCTGCGTGTGGGAAGGATCTTCCTCGTGGCGCTGGCGCCGATCACCCTTCTGCTCGTGTGGCGCCAAATAGTGGCGCCGTCGCTGTCGGTGGCGATCTTCGCCCAGAATGGGGTCTACGGGCTCTTTGCCGCGACCTTTGCGCCGGTCCTCTTCGGCATTTTCTCGAAACGCGCATCCGCGCCCCTCGCCTTTGCCGCCGCCGTCACTGCGCTGGTGGTCCACTTCGGCATGTACTACGGCGGCATAAGCCACTATCACAACAACCCGGCCGTACCGGCAACCTTCGCCCTCGTGACCAGCACTCTGGTGATGGGACTCGGGTCCATCGTGCTACGCGGAACAACATCGGCCGCTGAGACGTTGCACTCGACGGGAGTGGACGAATGACTCAACAGACCAGAGCGTTCATGCTCGCAGCGGTTCTGCTGACGGCCTCCGGCGCCGCCGCCGGAGAGCGGATCGTGGCGGTCGGCGACATCCATGGCAACTTCGACGGGCTGGTGTCAATCCTCCAGCGAGCGGAGCTCATCGACGCCGAGACTCATTGGATCGGCGGTGAGACGACCTTTGTCCAGACCGGCGATATCTTCGATCGGGGCCTGCACGTCCGCGAGGTGCTCGATCTCCTGATGCGTCTCCAGGGGGAGGCGGAAACGGCGGGCGGCCGGGTCATCGCGCTGCTCGGCAACCACGAGGGTATGAACCTCACCGGTTTCTTTCGCGATGTCAACCCGGAAATCTACAAGGCCTTCGCCGATGACGAGTCCGAGAAACGGCGCAAGGAGGGCTACCGCTCCTTCAAGAAATACTGGCGGGCGCGGGCCAAGGCGGAAGGGGTCAAGCCCCCCGTTTTCACCTCCGAGGTCGAATCCAAGTGGATGACGGCCTATCCACCCGGGTTCCTCGAGTACATGCATGCCTTTGGCCCTGACGCACGCTACGGGGCCTGGCTGCGCGGCTTGCCGGTGGCGGTGATCATCGACGACGTGCTCTTCATGCACGGAGGTCTCAGTCCGGCACTCAAAGGCATGACAGTCGACGAGATCAACACCGAGGTCGCGGCGGAGCTGGCGACCTATGACACCACGCGTCAGTACATGGTCGAGAAGCGGATGGTCCCGACCACCGCCGACCTCAACTCGATGGTTGTCGCCTACAGCAGGCAGGACCCTCCGGATCCCGCTCTTGCTGGGCTCGCCGATGCCGATCGGTGGTTGATCCGCTCCACCGACGGCCCGCTGTGGTTCCGCGGCAACGCCAGGTGGGACGAAGAGGACCACACCGCCGAGGTTGCCGAGCTGCTTGCCGGGATCGGCGCAACTCGCATGGTTGGGGGCCATAGCGTGCAGGACGGTGGCCACATTCAGGCGCGCTTCGGTGGTCGTGTCATCCTCATCGACACCGGCATGCTGTCGAGAGTGTACGAGGGCGGCCGGCCTTCGGCTCTGGTTATCTCCGACGGCACGTTCACTGCCATCTACCCCGACGGTACCGAGGAGCTGCTGTTCGAGGAGGCACTGCCCGACGCGGCGTGAATAAGTTAAGAGTTGAGAGTTTAGAGTTATCCCCCCACCCACTCATGAAGTCCGCGGTTGGGCGGGCGGGAACTCTCAACTCTCAACTCCTAACTCTCAACTAATTGGTTTCCGGCCGGAAATGATCCAGCGATCGGGGCCGAGGTCGGTGCGTTCGACCTCGTCGAGGCCGGCCGCCGACATCCAGTCACGAATCAGGCGCTCGGGCCAGGTGTCGCCGAAGGAGCGCATGTTGACAGCAAAGAGGGTGCCCAACAGGTGCTCGCGCTGCGCATCGTCGATTGCGAAATCGACGACGACAACGCGGCCGTCCGGCGCCAAAGCCTCGGCGCCGCGCCGCATCATCTCCGCTGCCCGCTCGCCGGTCTCCTGATGGAGGACGTTTGCAAAAAGCACCAGGTCGTAGTTTAAGCCGTAGTCGGTCACGAGGTAATCGCCTGGCAGGAAATCGATGCGATCTCCGAGCTCCCCACCGGCGAGATCGGCTGCGGCCAGCTCGGTCACTTCTGGGATATCGAGTACGGTAGCCCGCAGCCCGGGACGGCTTTCGCACAGGGCTTTGGAGAAGTGGCCCCAGCCGCCTCCCACGTCGAGAACACGGTCGACCCCTTTGAGGTCGAGGACGGCGGCGGCCCGCCGGGCCATCTGCGACCCCATGGCTCGCATGGCGGCGCCGAATCGGCGAACCTCCTCCGGAGTGCGTTCGGCGGTTCCCCAGCCCTCGCCTCGCAGCCATGGCTCGAGGTTGGCCCCCCAACGCTCGTACATGGCGTGCGAGTGCTCGAGAAAGGGTAGGAGGTCGTCCTCACCCGGCAGAAAGTGGGGGCGGAGGGTGGTCGCCACGCGGTAGTTATCGCCCTCTGATTCGACGATCCCGAGCGCGCACAATGCCCGAATGACCTTGCCGGCGGCCAGGGGATCGAGTCCGAGTTCGGAGGCCACGTGTTCCGGTGTCGCATCTTTCTCCGCGAGCAGACGCAGCATCCCGGTGCGGCCGGCGACTGTGACGACACGGTGGCCGGCGAAGGTCCACAGCAACCGCTGGAAGCCGTCGAGGTCGAGATCTGGTGGCGCCATCTTGCCTCCGTGTGGTCGAAGTCTCCTGACGATACCACCCGGAGAACAAGTCTGCCCGGATATCGTACAATCTACGGGTTTTGGCGGGGGACTCTCCGTCAGAACCGCCATACCGAGGGAGAAATCAATGCATATTCGTGTCCGTGTGGCTGCAATTCTGGGACTCCTTGTTCTCGCGACCGTTTCCGCCGACGCGCAGATTGACGCCCGGCTCCTGCGACAACCCGACGTCTCGGCCACCGAGATCGCCTTCGTCTACGGTGGCGATATCTGGATCGTCGACAAGGAGGGCGGTGTCGCCAACCGCCTGAGCACCCCGAAGGGTGAGGAGAGCTTCCCGCGCTTTTCGCCCGACGGTGTGTCGATCGCCTTTACCGGCAACTACGACGGCAACTCCGACATCTACGTCATGCCGGTTGGCGGCGGCCTGCCATCGCGGCTCACCCATCACCCGGACCCCGACCGCATGCTCGACTGGTACCCGGACGGGGGGAGCATTCTCTTCGCGACCCCGATGACCAGTGAGAAGCAGCGCTTTCGCAAGCTCTTCCGGGTGCCGGCGACCGGCGGTCTGCCGGCAGTCCTGCCGGTACCCTACGGCGAGTTCGGCGCCATCTCGCCGGACGGCGCAACCCTCGCCTATATGCCCTTGTCGCGCGATTTCCGAACCTGGAAGAGGTACCGCGGCGGAACCGCACCCGAGATCTGGCTCTTCGGACTTGATGACCACCAGGCCCAAAACCTCACTATGAATGACGCCAACGACGGCCAGCCGATGTGGCACGGCTCAACCCTCTACTTCCTCTCCGACCGCGATGACAACATGCGGGCCAACATCTGGGCCTACGAGCTCGACACCGGCACGGTCCGCCAGGTTACACACTTCACCGACTTCGACACCCACTTCCCGGCCATCGGCCCCGACGACATGGTCTTTGAAAACGGCGGCCGGCTCTACGTGATGGATCTCGCAAACGAGAGCGCGCGTCCGGTGGAAATCGAGGTGGTGACCGACCGCGCGTCGCTACGGCCGCATGCCGTCAAGGTAGATCAGAGGATCACCGGGGGCGATATTTCGCCGTCGGGCAAGCGCGCGGTGCTCGCGGCGCGCGGTGAGATCTTCAGCCTGCCGGCCGAACACGGCGTGGTGCGCAACCTCACCCGGACCTCGGGGATTGCCGAGCGCTCACCGGCATGGTCGCCGGACGGCAAGACCCTGGCCTACTTCTCCGATCGCAGCGGCGAGTACGAGCTCACCGTGCGCCCGGCGGATGGTTCCGGCGGCGAGACCACGCTGACCTCGATGGGCCCCGGCTTTCGCTACGAGCCAATGTGGTCGCCCGACAGCAAGAAGTTGGTTTTTATCGACAGCGAGCAGGTCATCCGCCTCCTCGACGTCGGCACAAAGACCTTGACTGAGATCGACAGCGGTCTGTGGATGTCACACGGCCCGCTGAGCGGATTCGAGGTCAGCTGGTCGGCCGACAGCCGCTGGTTCGCGTACTCGCGCGGCCTCGACAATCGGCAGAACGCGATTTTCCTGTACGACACGGTTGGCGGTGTGCGTCATCAGGTCACCGCGGGCTTCATCGAGAGCTACGGACCGGTCTTCGACCCCGAGGGGGAATACCTCTACTACCTCTCCGATCGCACATTCGCACCGATTTATGCCGAGATGGACCGGACCTGGATTTACGCCAACACCACCAACATCGTCGCGGTGCCGCTGCGCACCGATGTGGTCTCGCCGCTCGCGCCTCGCAATGACGTCGAGGATGACGGCGAGGATGACGAGGGCAACGGCAACGACGAAGAAAAGTCCGACGAAGATGCAGAAGACGGCACGGACGAGGAGAAAGTCGAGTCCGTGAAGATCGACCTCGAGGGCTTCGAGGCGCGGGCGGTGGTGTTGCCGCCCGAATCGGGACAGTATGCCGACCTCGCCGCGGTCAAGGGCAAGGTGCTCTATCGGCGGGAGCCGCGGACCGGCGGTGACGGAGAGTCCTCGCCCCTCCTGTACTGGGATCTCGAAGACCGTGAGGAGAAGACCATTCTGGACGACATCGACGGCTATGCGGTGTCGGCGGACGGCAAGAAGCTGTTGGTGGTAGCGAACGGAAGCTTCGCGATTGTCGATGTGGGGCCCAAGCAGGAGATGGACACCAAGCTCGCCACCTCGTCGATGGAAATGACCGTGGTGCCGCCGGAGGAGTGGCGGCAGATCTTCTCGGACGCGTGGCGTCTCGAGCGCGACTTCTTCTACGATCCGAATATGCACGGCGTCGATTGGCAGGCCATGCGCTCACGCTACGGCGCCCTACTTGACGACGTGATCACGCGCTGGGACCTGAACTTCGTCATCGGCGAGCTCATCGCCGAGCTCAATACCTCGCACTCGTACCGTGGGGGCGGAGACGTCGAGCGCGCGGCGAGCCGGGGGGTCGGCCTGCTCGGGGTTGACTGGGAGCTCGCCGACGGCGCCTACCGCATCAAGCACATCGTCACCGCGGCGCCGTGGGACACCGAGGTCCGCTCGCCCCTGGCCGAGCCGAGTGTGGACGTGAGCGAGGGCGACTGGGTGTTCGCGGTCAACGGCACCCCGATCGACGCCTCGAAGGATCCGTGGGCCGCCTTCGAGGGGCTTGCCGAGACTGCCGTGATCCTCACAGTCAACGACCGGTCGAGCCTCGAGGGCGCCCGCGAGGTGCTCGTCGAGACCCTCGGGCAGCGAGGCCCGGCTTCGCAACCTGGCGTGGATCGAGCGCCAATCGCCGCAGGGTGGACGAGGCGTCCGGCGGCCGCATCGGCTACGTCTACGTGCCGGAGCACCGGGCGCGGCGGCCAGACCGAGCTCTACCGGATGTTCCGAGCCCAGTACGACCTCGACGGTCTGATCATCGACGAGCGCTTCAACAGCGGTGGTCAGATTCCCGACCGCTTCGTCGAGCTCCTGAATCGCCCCGTCGTCAGCTACTGGGCGGTGCGTTCGGGACGGGACGCGCAGACGCCCACAATCGGCCACAACGGGGCTCAGGTCATGCTCATCAACGCGTGGAGCGGTTCGGGCGGCGATGCGTTTCCCTACTACTTTCGCGCCGCCGGGCTGGGCCCCCTCATCGGCACCCGCACGTGGGGCGGCCTGATCGGCTACTCCGGTCAGCCGGGGTTGATTGACGGTGGGAGGTTGACGGTTCCGACATTCTCGTTCTACAACCTGGACGGCGAGTGGGACGTGGAGGGTTACGGGGTGGATCCCGATATCGAGGTGGTGGAGGACCCTTCGTTGATGCTGAACGGCGGAGATCCGCAGCTCGACCGTGCGATCGCCGAGGTTCTCAAGGCGCTCGAGGAGAATCCACCGGTGCGGCCGGACCGTCCGGCGTATCCGGTACGGTGATCGCCTCACGTTATAACGTTTAAACGTTTAACGTTAGAACGTTTATAATTGGTGGCAGCCGTGGGACACTTATCGATCCGTTGGTTGCTTTCTGAGCTCCCGAAGCTGGAGAAGGATGGGGTGATCGACGGCGCCGCCGCCGCGAGGATTCGGGCGCATTACGGAGAACCGGCCGCCTTTTCGAGCAGCCGCCTCGCGCTGGCCGTCTTTGCAGTCTTTGGCGCCCTGTTGATCGGCTCGGGTGTGATTCTCCTCCTGGCCCACAACTGGGAGCACCTGGGCCGAGGCACTCGGGCGGGCATCTCCATGACGCCGCTGCTCATTTCGCAGATCTTTGTCGGCTGGGTGGTGCTCAAGCGATTCGGATCCACCGCGTGGCGGGAGGGATCGGCGACCCTGCTCGCCCTGGCCGTCGCCGCCGCCCTGGCCCTCGTGGACCAGACCTACCACACGGGAGGCGATCTCGAGTCCTTCCTGTGGCGGTGGGCGCTGCTGTTGGCGCCGCTGCCGTGGCTTCTCAACTCGACCGCGGTGGCGATGATCTTCCTCGCGGCTCTTACCTGGTGGGCGGGCGCGGCAAAGGTCGAGGGCTCGGAGGTGCTGTGGCTTTGGCCGGTGGCGGCCGCGGTCGTTCCGCACGTCATCCAGGTCCTGCACTCCGACCGGCGCGGCCTTCGCGCCGCCAACCTGCAGTGGGCGATCGCTCTATTTGTGTGCGTCGCCGCGGGACTCGGTCTCGAGCACCGGGTGCCGGGTCTGTGGATCGTGGTCTACGTCGGGCTCTTTGCGCTCATGATCACCCTCGGCGCCGTCAACCGGCGTGACGAGGAGGGGTTGTGGCGGCGGCCGCTGGAGGCGGTCGGTGTCGCTGGCAGCGTCGCCCTGTGGCTGATCCTGAGCTTCGACGAACCGTGGAGACACATCGGCTGGAAACACATTCACACCACCGAGAGATTCCACGAGGTGGCCTCGTGGGTGGACGTGTTGCTGGCGGTCGGCCTGCCGCTGGCGGCGATCGCGGCGATGGCGCTCTTGCTCGATCGCAGGCGACACCGGTTTCAGCTCCTGTGGTGCCTGTCGGTGCCGCTGGTCGCGGTGGTGTGGCCGATTGTGGCGGCGACCGACTCGGAGTGGATCGGGGCCGCGGCCTTCAACCTTCTCCTCTTCGGAATTGGCATTGCGACCATCGGCACCGGCCTGAAGACTCAGAGCCTCGCCACCGTCAATCTGGGGATGGTCGTGGTGGCGACCCTGGTGGTCGTGCGTTTCTTCGATTCAGGCGTCGGCTTCATTCTGAAGGGGTGTGCCTTCATTCTGGTCGGCATCGGGTTCCTTGTGACCAACTTCGCGCTCTCCCGGCGTCTCCGAGCGACCGTGGAGGAGAACCGATGATGGGCCGAAAACTGCGATTGGCGTTGTTCGTGGCTGTGGCCCTGGTACAGATCGTGGTGGCCGGTGGCGCGGTCGTGAGGTCAGAGCTCGCGCTTCGAACCGGCGAAGCCTTCCGCTTCCGTATCCAACCCGTCGATCCAGTGGACGCCTTCCGCGGCCGCTACGTGGCGATCCGCTTCGCGATCGATCGGGCGCCGGTGGCCGACGGTCTCGAGCTTCGTCCCAAGAAGCGTGTGTTCGTTCCAATCGAAATCGACGCCGACGGGTTCGCGATCCTGGGGCAAGCCGATATCGATCCGCCGGCCAGCGGCCCCTACCTGCGATTGCGATCGGGGGGGATCTATCCCGACGAGGAGGGAAATCGCTTTGTATGGGTGTCGATGCCCTTCAGACGCTACTACATGGACGAGGACCTCGCCCCGGAGGCCGAACGGGCGGTGTGGGGCGGACGTCGCGGCCAGCGCGAGGCCTCCGTCAGCGTTCGTATTCGCGACGGGGTCGGTGTGATCGAGGAGCTGTTCGTGGACGACGTACCAATCCACCGGTGGTTGGCCGAGAACGCTTCAGAGAGTCGTTAAAACGTTAGAACGTTGAACGTTACAGCGTTGGGGAGGGTGTTGGTGTCGCCGAGAAGGACACGCCGCCAGGGCATCGCCGAGCGATTGCGGTCCGAGGAGTGGGCCTTCGACGATCTACGTCACGATCTGGGCCTCACCGTAAGGGTGCTCGAGGAAGACCTGAAGCACATCCAACAGAGTGTGCGAGCGGCGGGCGATCATCTTCAGCTGAGGTCCGCATCGTGTGCGGGGTGCGGGTTCGAGTTCACATCCAACGCGCTGCATCCACCCGGCCGCTGCCCGAGCTGCCGAGCCCGTCGCATAAACGGCCCGTGGATCCGCGTCGTAAGGTTTTAACGTTCGAACGTTTAACGTTCAAACGTTTTCGCCCTCCGGCGCCCACCGCACTTTCAGGTCCCGTGCCGCCCTGACCTCGTCGACCCGCCCAACCGGGGTGTCGTGGGGTGCGGTCTTGACGAGCTCCGGGTTCTCCTCGGCCTCCTTCGCGATCGCGAGCATCGCGTCACAGAAGGCCTCGACCTCCTCGGGCGGGACACTCTCCGCGGGCTCGATCATCAACGCACCGTGGACGATCAGCGGAAAGGACATGGTCGGAGGGTGGAACCCGTAGTCGAGCAGCCGCTTGGCGATGTCGGTGTTGTGGACCTCGTGTCGCGCCTGCCGACTGTCGTCGAAGACGACCTCGTGCATGCTGGGCGCGTCGTACTTGAGGTGATAGGCGCCTGAGAGGCGATGGCGGACCAGATTCGCGTACAGCACCGCCACGTCGGACATGGTCCGCAGCCCTTCGGCGCCGAGGCTTCGGATGTAGGTCAATGCCCGCACCAGGATCAGGAAGTTGCCGTAGAAGCCGCGCATGGGCCCGATCGATTCCGGGTCCTCCCACAAAAGTCCGTAGTCGTCGCCGGCCCGAACCACCCGAGGCACAGGCAGATGGGGGAGGAGGGCCTCGGAAACAGTGACCGGTCCGGCGCCGGGACCGCCGCCGCCATGCGGTGTCGAAAAGGTCTTGTGGAGGTTGATGTGCATGGCGTCGGCGCCCATCAGCCCCGGCAGCGCACGGCCGGCAAAGGCGTTGAGATTGGCGCCGTCCAAGTAGATGAAGCCGCCGCGATCGTGGACAATCTTCGATACTTCGACGATTCGGTGCTCGAAGACGCCGAGGGTGTTGGGTACGGTGAGCATGATGGCGGCGACGGTGTCGTCCATCATCTTCTCGAGGGCCCCGAGGTCGATCGTGCCATCGTCGGCAGAGGCGATTTCGACCGCGCGGTAGCCGGCAAAGCTCGCTGTTGCAGGGTTGGTGCCGTGGGCCGAGTCGGGGACCAGCACCACCTCGCGTGCGTCGCCGCGGGCGGAAAGGGCCTTGCGGATCATGAGGATGCCGGTGAGTTCGCCGTGGGCGCCGGCGGCCGGTTGCAGGGTCACCCCGGGCATTCCGGTGATCGTCTTGAGCGTCTCCTCGAGCTCCCAGATGAGACGCAGGGCGCCCTGAATTTGAGTCACGGGCTGGAGGGGATGGATGGAAGCGAATCCGGGCAGGCGGGCAGTCTGTTCGTTGATACGCGGGTTGTACTTCATGGTGCACGAACCCAGCGGGTACAACCCCTCGTCGACGGCATAGTTGAGCTGGCTGAGGCGGTGGAAATGCTGCACCACCTCCATCTCGCCAATATCCGGAAAGTGGGGGTCGGGGTCGCGTACGAGGTCGGCAGGGAGCACCTCGGCGGGCTCGACCGGTGGCACGTCGAGGGTCGGCAGCATGTAGCCCTGCCGGCGCACCCGGCGAGGATTGAGCTCGAAGAAGAGCGGCTCCGGGCGGATGGCGCGGTGCCTCATGACAGCTTCTCCAGAGCGTCAACGAACGCTCCGATGTCGGACGCGGAGTTGCGCTCGGTGACCGCGACCAGGATTCCGTCGGGCCACGAGCCGCCCCAGGTTGCGGTGGGCACACCGGCCAGCACCTTTTCCCCCGCGAGACGATCGACGAGCTCGGGCCCGGTGCCCGGACCGAGCAGTAGGAACTCGTTGAAGGTCGGGCTCGACGGGTAGGCTAGCCGCCACGGACCGTCGAGTTCGGTGATGCGTCGTTTGAGCTCTTCGCTTCGCGCCAGGCACGAGGCGGCAAGCTCGCGCAGACCGGCGCCGCCGACGGCCTCGAGCCACACCGTCGCAGCGAGCGCCATCAGTCCCTGGTTGGTGCAGATGTTGGAGGTCGCCTTGGCGCGCCGGATATGCTGTTCGCGGGTCGAGAGGGTGAGACAGAAGGCGCGGTTGCCCTCCTCGTCCACCGTCTCACCGGCGAGCCGTCCCGGCATCTGGCGCACGTGCCTGTCGGCGCAGGCGAAGAAGCCGAGGTGCGGACCGCCGAAGCCGGGCGCGATCCCGAAGCTCTGGGCCTCTCCGCAAACGACATCGAATTCGAAATCGCCTCCGCCGGCAAGGAGGCCGAGAGAGACGGCCTCGGTTACGACCTGCACCGCCAGCGCACCGCCTTCATGGGCGGCGTCGGCGAGCGGGGGGAGATCCTCGACTATGCCGAGGAAGTTGGGCGACTGGAGGACGACGCAGCTGGCCCCGTCCGAACCGGCGGCACGCACCTGTTCCGGGTCGAGTCTGCCGTCGTCGGTGGGCGGCACGGCCACGACCTCGATGCCGGCGGCTTTAGTGTAGGTGTCTAGGACCTTCCGGTACATGGGATGGACGGTTTCGGCCACCACCACCAGGTTGCGTTTGCCCCGCAGCACGCGGTGACTGAAGAGCACCGCCTCGACCAGGGCGGTGGCGCCGTCGTACAACGAGGCGTTGGCCACCGGAAGGCCGGTGAGGCGGCCGATCAGGGTCTGAAACTCGAAGATGACCTGGAGGGTGCCCTGGGAGATCTCGGGTTGATACGGCGTGTAGGAGGTGAAGAACTCGGCCCGCGAAAGGACAGCGTCGACCACTGCGGGTTGAAGGTGACGATAGACGCCGGCACCGAGGAAGCAGGGAAGGGAGTCCATGACGACATTGTCGTTCGCCATCGCGGCGAAGGTCTTTCGGATCCCGTCTTCATCTTGAGCCGGCGGTAGATCGAGCCGCTCCACACACACGTCTGCCGGGATCGACGCGAAGAGGTCGTCGATGGATTTCAGGCCGAGCAAGGTGAGAATGTGGCGCTGGTCATCGTTACCGGCGCCGACCCACGGGTGCATCAGCCGCTCTCCTGCTCCAGGAACTGCTGGTACGCTTCGGCGTCGAGGAGGTCTTCACTTTCGACGGATCCGCTGATTTTGACCAGCCAGCCGTCGCCGTAAGGGTCCTCGTTGACCAGGTTCGGCTCGTCCTCGAGACGCTCGTTGACCCCGATGACCTCGCCCCCGACCGGGGCCAGGAACTCGGAGACGGCCTTGACGGACTCGAGGGTGCCGAGCTCCTCACCGGTTGCAACGCCGGTGCCCACCTCGGGCAGCTCCACATAGACCACCTCACCGAGCTGGTCCTGTGCGTAGTGGGTGATCCCAATGACCACCGCGTCACCCTCGACCCGGATCCACTCGTGCAAGCGGCCATACAGCAGTTCAGCGGGTAGGGACATTGATCATTCCTCCTTGGTCGGGAATCATATCGCTTTTTCAGATTTCTTCCGCAAGTAAAATGGAAGTTTGACCACCCGTGCGCGAGCGGAACGATTGCGAATTTCGACGAAGAATTCCGTTCCCACCCCGGTCGCCTCGACCGGAAGGTAGGCCATTCCGAGCGCTTTGCCAAGGGTTGGGGACTGAGTGCCGGAGGTGACCTCGCCGACCGGCTCGCGGGTATCGGCGTCGAGCATCACCGGGTAGCCGTGGCGGGCGATACCACGGTCGACCATCTCGAAGCCGACGAGCAGGCGTTCGACGCCCTCCTCCTTCTGTAATTCGAGCACGTCGCGGCCTATGAAATCGCCCTTGCCAAGCTTGACGATCCAGCCCAAACCGGCCTCGAGCGGCGTCGTGGTCTCATCGATGTCGTTGCCGTACAAGCTCATGCCGGCCTCGAACCGGAGCGTGTCGCGTGCCCCCAGGCCGGCCGATTGCACCCCCTTGGGACGGCCCTCGGCGAGGATGGCTCGCCAAATGCCTGGGGCGGCAGAAGGCGCGACGTAGACCTCGAAACCATCCTCACCGGTGTAGCCGGTGCGGGCAACGAGGGCGGTGGCGTCGGCCACCTCGGCGGTCACGAATCGGTAGTATTTGATAGCGCTCAAATCCTGCGGCGTGAGCGGCTGCAGGACCTCTGCGGCGAGTGGCCCCTGGAGCGCGATCTGGGCGTAGTCGTCGGAGAGATCCGCAATCTCCACGCCGTCGTGGTCACCCGCGAGATCGGACAGGTATGCAAAGTCCTTGCGGCGGTTGGCGGCGTTGACCACCAGCAGGTACTCGTCGTCGGCCATCTTTGTGGACCAGGGTGTCATCGACGAACGTGCCCTCGGGGTACATCAGGCCGGTGTACTGGGCGCGGCCGACGGTCATCTTGGAATGGTCGTTGCACGATACCAGCTGTACGAAGTCGAACGCGCCGGGACCGCGGATCACGATCTCGCCCATGTGGGAGACGTCAAGGAGCCCGGCGCGGTTCCGTACCGCCTGGTGTTCCTCGACCAGGCTCGTGTACTGCACCGGCAGCTCGAAACCTGCGAACTCCACCATTCGGCCCCCGGCCGCCACGTGCTCGTCAAAAAGAGGCGTTTTCTCGATCTGATCGGACTCGTTCATTGGGCCGCATCCTCCCTGTCAACCTCAGTCGGCAGGGTACCATTTCAGTTCCTAAGATGAGTTGTTCTGCCGATGGAGATTGGGAATTGGTGGCAGGCGTGTCAATGCACTCCTTGCACCGGCAGGATCAGCTTTCGCCGACCATTTTGGCGATGATCTCCTGGGCCCGTTCCAGCTCCTCGGTGGAATTTTCCACCTGCGAGATCAGATATCGGTATCCCTCCCTGAGCTTGTCGATGTCCTTCGAACGTACCAGTTCAAGGAGCTTCTCCAGGGGTTCGCGCCCGATGCCCTTTGCCCCGACTCTGCCGATCTCGCGCTCCAAAATCACCCTGACCAGTGACAGCACCTCGCTCTGCTCCTGGCGCTGTTGGGGAGGTGGCTCACCCTCGCCGTCCGGGGAGACGAAAGCTCCCTCGGATGGCGCCTCGGCGGTGGCATCGGGCGAGGCTTCGGCGGGGATCTTTGCGTCGGGCCGGTCACCTGCGAACACGCCGTTGGGCAGGTCGCGCAGCTCGCGGCTGAATCGGCCCAGCATCAGGTAGAGCTCCTTTTCGGAGGCGAAGTTCCCTACCAGCCGCGCATTGCGGTCGAGCTCCAGAGACTCGGACTCCTGGAGCATGATATTGGCCCGTGCGCCCTTTTCAAGCGTGATGGTCTGAGCGCGGACGCGCCATGCCGTCAGCTCGCCGGCGACGAAGCACGAGTCGGCTGCCTGCACCGACACGGCCTCGACTTTGACGTCGGGGTCGATGCGCACCGAGCCGTTGGCAGACTCGATCAGCGAGTACACACCCGAGTTCTGAATCACGAGATTCCCGGGAGTGCGGATTGCCAGCTGACCGTTCTCGTTGACCGAGATGTCGGTGCCGTTGGGGATGATCATGGTCGGAAAGTTTTTGACCTCGTCCATGGATTTACCTCCCTTTCATTCGCGACGGTAGCGGGTCGAACGCCGGCACGGGCGCTGTGCGGCCGCGAACCAGAAGCTCTTCGTGTCCGGTCCACTGGTAGTTGAGTATGTAGATCCTGGGGTCCACCGGCACTGGCTCATTGCCGTTTTCCTCTCTCACCCGGACTTCGTAGTGCAGGTGGGGGGAGGTGCTCCATCCGGTGTTGCCGACGGTGCCCACCTCCTCGCCGCGACGAAGATCGGCGCCCCGTCGCACGGTGATTTCCTGGAGGTGGGCGTAGATCGTGAGGTAGCCTTCTCCGTGGGCGACGACGACGACGTTGCCGTAGCGCCACCAGCGGACGTTGCGCCGCAGCGGGTAGCGGCCGGCGAAAACCACTCGGCCGCCTCCCGAGCACAGCACCGGTGTGTCTTCGCGGGCGGCGAGATCGATCCCGGAGTGGAAATCGACCGTGTTGGTGAAGGGTGATGTGCGGTTCCCGAACGGTGAGGTGAGTACGAAGGTGCCGACGGGCAGCGGGCAGATCGACGGAACGGTCTGGGCGAGGTCCTCATTGGACTGGGCAAAGCTTGCCAGCTCGTCTACCAGAGTGAGCAGGGCCTTCGTGTCCGATTCCAGCTTGAGTCCCCGCCGGACGGCGAGGCTGGCCTCGGGGATCTCGAGGTCGAGAGTTTCTGGTTCAGGGTAGCCGCCAAGGCCCTCTGAACCCTGCGGTGAACCGAGGATCAAGCTCATCTGGCGTTGCAGAGCCCGCGCAGAGGCGACCTCTTTTTCGAGGCGGTCGAGGGCCATGCGGCGTTCGGTGAGGATCTCGTGCTGAAGGTGGTGCTGTTGGGAAAGGGAGTGGAGTCGCCCAGTGAGGAGCAGGGACCGGACGCCGAGTGGCGCGAGAATTGTACCAGCCACCAGCACCAGCACGAGAACGGCACAGGCCGCTAACAGCCAGCGGAACCCTTTCCTGCTGAGAAAGTAGTAACGCACCTGTTGGCGGATGTCCGCCGGGTGAAACTGGATCTCATACATGCTCTGATACCAATGATGACTCTCCGCACCGCTGGATGCTGTGTCCGTGCTCACGGAAGCGGGGTGCGGCAGAGTCTCCGATCAGCGTAGCACGGTGACATCGTTGAACGTTAAACGTTGAACGTTACCACCAGCCCACCCTTGCTTTTTTCGTCGTTTCCGAAAAGAGAAGTGGTTGGGAACGTTCTAACGTTTAACGTTCCAACGTTTGAACGTCAGACGGCCCGCAGGGCCGCTACCGGATCCTGGCGCGAAGTCTTCCACGCCGGCCATATTGAAGCAACAAAGACCAGAAGGAGGCACACGCCCGCCACCGCTGCGAGGTGGAGGGGGGCCGGGATCAGCGGGATTGAGTCCACCATGTAGATGCGGGCGAGCCCGGGCGGAAAGCGGATGGCGCGGGTAGCCGTCATGATCCAGCTCACGACGCAGCCGAAGGTGATCCCGGCCGCGACGCCCGAGCCTCCGAGCAGCAATCCGGAGAGAACCAGCACCCTGCGGATCATGGCGGGCGTTGCACCCAGCGCCTGCAGCATTCCGGTGGAGCGCTGCTTGTCGATGGCGAGAACCACGAGCGCCGAGCTGACCTGGAACGAGGACACGGCCACCACAAGGCTCAGCACGACGAAGAGCGACAGGGTCTGCCAGCGGATGGCGGCGAACATGGCGCTGTTCATCTCCCGCCAATCGGTGAAGAGCAGACGAGGGTCGAGGTCCGTGAGGTTTTCCCGCGCGCGATCCACGGCCATCGGATCCGCGAGCACGATCTCGATGCCGGCCACGCCGAGCTCGGGGAGCACTCGGAGCGTTTCGGAGAGGGGGATGGTGATCCACCGCTCGTCGAACTCGGCAAAGGCGAGCCGGAAGGTGCCGATGACCTCCAGCCGCAACGCCGGGAGGATCCAGGATCCTCCCTCCGGTGGGAGGCGGACGGTGGCGGTGTCGCCTGGCGAGAATCCGACCTGTTCTGATAGCCGCCCGCCGAAGACCGCGACCAGACCCTGATCCGCAGGCCAGACGTCGAGCCCGGTGTACGAAGGGGGATCGGCAACTGCCTTGAGGGTGACCGGGATCGGGTTCGTGGGTTCCGAGGGATCGACCAGCAGGCCCGTAAGATAGGTGACCGGAGTCGCTCGCAGCACCCCGCTCACCGCGGCGATGCGTTCCGAGAGCTCGGCAGCTTCTCCGGGCTCCAGCGAGCCGAGGGCAAAGCCGACCATGTGGGCATTGCCGCGTTGCAGGGCGGTGGCGATCGCTAGCGAGTAGCCGTTCATCAAAGCTAACGTGATGACCAGGGCGGTCACGGCGAGCGCCACTCCGGCGAAGGCCGCCAGGGAAGTGCCGCGCAGCAGCACCCCGGTTCGCCGGCGCAGAAAGCGCAGGGCAAGCTCAAACTCCAAATTCACCGAGGCAGTGTACCGTAGCTCAGCGCATCGTTAAAACGTTACACGTTAGAACGTTAGAACGTTTAGTTCGACCATGTGGTTTCTGGGTGATGCCCAAACGTTTAACGTTCAAACGTTTAACGTTCAAACGTTTAACGTTCTAACGCTTCCGGGCGCGGTACGTGACCGAACGAACTATCCCCATGACGTCGTCCCTGGAGATTCCAGCTGATTCCATGATCGCCAGCACTTCGGCCGGCGCTGCCTTCTCGGTCATTTTCAGGAAGTCCACGTCCTTGAGGATCTCGAGATCTGTGAGTCCCGCGTCGGCGAGCTTCTGGAAGTAGGATTCCCGCTTCTCGGCGCCTGCCACGCAGCCGACGTAGGCGAGAACGTCGCGCGAGACCGCGTCGGGCAAGTCTCCGTCGAGAATCACGTCGGAGATCACCATGCGTCCCCCCGTTTTGAGAACACGGGCGATCTCGCGGAAAACGACGGCTTTGTCGGGCACCAGGTTGATGACGCAGTTGCTGGTGACCGCGTCGACCGAGGCGTCGTCAACTGGAAGCTCCTCGAGGCGACCCTCACGAAAATCGATATTTGCGTGCCCCGCCGCATTGGCCCTCGCCTTGACGAGCATCGCCGGGGTCATGTCGACGCCGATGACCCGGCCGGTGGGACCAACCTGTTGTGATGCGATGATGGCGTCGATGCCGGCGCCGGACCCGAGATCGAGAAAGGCCTCGCCCTCTGCGAGTTCGAGGTGTTGGAGCGGCGCGCCACAACCGAGGCCGAGATTGGCCCCCTCCGGCAGGAGGTCGAGATCGACGCTTGCGTAGCCGAGATTGTTGGCCACGGCCTCCGCTGTGTTGCCGCAGTTGCTGCCCCCGCAGCACGACGAGCCGGTATTGGCGATTCCGGCGTACCGTTCGCGGACGGTCCTCACCACTGCTTCGGAGTCGGAATGATCGAGATTGGACTGTAGGGGTTTGTTACTCATGTTTTGCTCCAACGGTTGGTGACGGGACGATCTCCGTCATGAGGTGGTCGTACGCGCCCGGGCAACAGTTCTCGGTGGCCGCACGGATCGCGGTCAGCAGCTGGTCGAGCGCTGCGAGGGTGTTTGTTACGGACTCTGTCGGGAGGTGGGTGAGGACCGATCCAGCGAACGCCTCTTCCTGGCGACGGACCCCATCCGCAGCTGCCCGTCCGGCGGAACTCAGGAGCACCCTCTGGGCGCGCCCGTCGGCGGGGTCGGTTTCTCGGACCACCAGCCCCCGCTCCTCGAGACGGGCGAGGTTTCGGGTGAGGGTGCTGGGGGTGATGCCCAACCGTTGGCCCAGCTCGCTGAGGCGCAAGCTGCTGTCCTCAAGAGCCTCGAGGGTGACGGCCTGGGCGACAGTCATGCCGCAGCAGCTGATGTCGGCGCGCTCGGCGAGCGAGAAGCGGCGGACCAGCGCGCGGATGCTCTCCAGCAACCTCCGGGCCTGCTCTCCGGAGTCGTTTTCCAGATCGTTCATTCAGTCTCCGATTTTAGTTGTATATTACAAACAAACTATTGTCAATGATCAACTGCGAACCTCATCACGACGTTCGAGTGTTTATTGCAGTTTCACATTTGAACGTTACGTGCCGGCCGGTACTGGATATCTCCTCCGTCGGTCGTTGGGCGCGGACTCGGACTCGGACGCGGGCGCGGGCGCGGGTAAACACAGCGGATTACGGGACTTTCGTGTAGAATGCTCGCCTTATGGCGGAGTGGACCCCCGCGTCGTGGCAGAACAGACCCGCCGGCCAGCAACCGGCCTACCCGGACAACGGAGCGCTGGCGGGAGTGGTCGCGCAGCTGGCGAGCCTACCGCCGCTGGTCACCTCCTGGGAGGTAGAGCGGCTCAGAACACAGCTCGCCGAGGCGGCGGCGGGGAAGCGGTTCCTTCTCCAGGGCGGGGCCTGCGCCGAGCGCTTCGACCAGTGCTCGTCCGAAATCATCACCAACAAGCTCAAGATCCTCCTGCAGATGAGCCTCGTGCTGACCCACGGACTCAAGCGGCGGATCATCAGGGTCGGACGATTTGCAGGGCAGTACGCGAAGCCGCGCAGCTCGGACACCGAAGAACGTGACGGCGTCACCCTCCCGAGCTATCGCGGCGAAATCATCAACGGGCCCGGCTTTACCGCCGAGGAGCGAACCCCCGACCCTGAACGGTTGCTGCGTGGATTCGAGCATGCGGCAATGACCCTCAACTTCATCCGTTCGTTGGTCGACGGCGGCTTTGCCGACCTCCACCACCCGGAGTACTGGGACCTCGACTTCGTCGCGCATTCGCCACGTGCACAGGAATATCAGCGGGTGGTCGAGAACCTCTCCGACTCGCTGCAGTTCATGGAAACCCTGGCGGGGATCCAGCCCGGTGAAATTAGCCGGGTCGACTTCTACACCAGCCACGAGGGGCTGCTGTTGCCCTACGAGCAGGCGGTGACGCGCCGGGTGCCACGGCGCGAGGGCTGGTACAACCTCGGCACCCACTTTCCGTGGGTCGGTCTCCGCACGGCGGAGGTGGACGGCGCCCACGTGGACTACTTCCGCGGCATCCGCAACCCGATCGGGGTCAAGATCGGCCCGACGATGACACCCGAATGGTTGCTCGAGCTGCTTGAGATCCTCGACCCTGAGTCGGAGCCCGAGCGTCTGACGCTGATCCACCGCATGGGGCACGCAAAGGTGGGTGATCGCCTGCCGCCACTGATCGAAGCGGTCCAACGTGCCGAACGAACGGTGCTGTGGTGCTGCGACCCGATGCACGGCAACACCGAGACCACCGCCGGCGGCCGTAAGACCCGCCGCTTCGAGAACATCCTCTCCGAGCTCGAGCAGAGCTTCGAGATCCACGCAGATCTCGGTTCCTACCAGGGCGGTGTCCACTTCGAGCTCTCGGGGGACAACGTGACCGAGTGCATCGGCGGCGCCCGCGGCCTGTCCGAGGTCGATCTCGACCGCGCTTACGCGTCGCGTGTCGATCCACGTCTCAATTACGAACAGGCGTTGGAGATGGCGCTGCTCATCGGGCGCAAGGTCGCAAAGATGAACGGAAAGGCTTGAGGCTTGGGGCTTGAGGCTTGAGGCTTGAGGACCGCCCACCCGCCAAATACCAGATACCAGATATCAGATGCCAGATTCCAGATCGACCCACTCACCCCTTGACATTGAAATGGGGGAATTCAAGATTTAGCATCCAGTATCCAGTATCCAGTATCCAGCATCCGGCATCCAGCACGCGATGCGCTACAATCCTCCAGTTCGCAATTGGAGGGTCCTCATGCGTTGTCTCAAGTCGCTGTTCTTTTTGGTAGCCATAGTTCTTGCTGCATCCACCGGAATTGCCGAGGAACCGGTCGACCGTGGCGCGATCACCCGCATTCGCGACCAGGGTTTTAATCACTCGCAGGTCATGGATCTGGCGTGGCAAATTACCGAGGCTGTTGGGCCGCGCTTGACCGGCTCGCCGCAGTTGTTGCAGGCCCATGAGTGGACAAAGACAACCTTCGAAGAATGGGGCCTCAACGCCTGGCTCGAGGACTACGAATTTGGACGCGGTTGGGTGGTGGAGCGCGCACAGGTGCGTATGCTGAGCCCCTACATACAGCCGCTCGAAGCCTTGCCCGAGGCCTGGACGACAGGGACCGATGGCCCGGTTCAGGGGCCCGTCGTCCGTGCGAATCTCGAATCCGAGGAGGATCTCGAGGAGTGGAGTGGCAAGCTTCAGGGCGCGATCGTTCTTCTTGAAGACGCTCAGGAGCCGGAGCAGGTGGATGCCGTGCTCTTCGAGCGCTGGAGCGAAGACGGACTCGAGGAGCTCAGGCAGTATGACATCCCGGGCGACCGCCGCGGTGAGTGGCGTCAGCGCATGCTCAAGCGGTTCAAATTCTGGGAGAAGCTGGCCGCCTTTCTCGAAGAGGAAGGCGTGTTGGCAACCATCGAACCCAGCTCCCGGGACAACGGATTGGTTCGGGTGACGGGGAAAAGGTCCAACAAGGACGGTGACAGGCCACGCGGAGTGACCGCGCTGACCATGACTACCGAACAGTACAACCGGCTGGTACGGCTCCTCGACAAGGAGATCGAGCCCAAGCTCGAGATCGACGTGGCGGTGCGCTGGTTCGAAGAGGACGGGAAGGCCTACAACACCATCGCCGACCTGCAGGGATCAGATCTCGCCGACCAGATTGTCATGGTAGGTGGCCACCTCGACTCCTGGCACACCGGCACTGGCGCCACCGACAACGGCGGCAACTGCGCGGTGGTCCTGGAGGCGCAGCGCATCCTCAAGGATGCCGGGCTGCAACCCCGGCGGACTATCCGTGCTGCTCTGTGGAGTGGTGAGGAGCAGGGATACATGGGCTCGAGAGCCTACATCGAGCGTCATCTCGCTACCCGACCCGAGACTACCGACCCGGAGCAACTCGCCCTGCCGACCTTTGCGCGTGAGCAAACCTGGCCCATCGAACCGCTGCCCGGGTATTCAGAGATTTCGGCGTACTTCAACATTGACAACGGCTGCGGGCAGATCCGGGGCATCTATTCCGAGGAGAATGCTGCGATCGTTCCTATCTTCGAGGCCTGGTTAGAGCCCTTCGCCGACCTAGGTGCAGACAGCGTCACCATGGAAAAAACGGGTGGAACGGACCATCAACCATTTGGCTGGGTTGGAGTTCCGGGCTTCCAGTTCATCCAGGACGAGATGGACTACATGGGCCGCACCCACCACTCGAACGTGGACACCTACGACCACCTCGACCCGGAGGACCTCAAGAAGTCGGCGGTGATCCTCGCCGCGGTGATCTGGCACGCCGCCAACCGCGATGAGCTCCTGCCGAGGAAGCCGATGCCCACCGAGCCCGAGTGAGGAATTTGGAATTAGGAATTAGGAATGCCGCGCACCCACCCAGAGAGGTTGAAGTTACTGGGGAGGGACGGATGGAAATTCCTAACTCCTGATTCCTAACTCCTAATTCGCAAGTAGCTTGACATTTCCCGACGAGGTGTCGATCTTGAGGTCCACCGCTTCGGGCCCGCCGTCGAACTGGAGATTATTCTTTTCCCTCACGAATCCGGGGAAGTCGCTGTTGATGCCGCCCGAGCTGACATCAACCGAGCCCGCAAAGACGGTGCCAGCTGGGAAGCGCAGGGTCACGCTGCCCGAGCTTGCGTCCGCCCGGACCTTGGCGCCCGCCGGGATCGCGTCCCACTGCGCGGTAATGCTGCCCGACGAGGAGTCGAAGCTGGCGTTGCCGAGCAAACCTCCCAGATTCGCGCTGCCGGAGGAGGTGTCGACCATTGCCCTATAGGCTCCCCCGCTGAGCCGTGCAGAGCCCGACGAAGCATCGGCCGTGAACACATCCAGGGGCCGACTCACAGCCGCCCGTACCGAACCCGACGAGGTGTCGGAATGCAGCTCGCGCATCGCTCCGTCCACGGTCAGGCTGCCCGAGGAGGCGTCGAAGCGAATGACAGCGTCGCCGAAGTCGCCCGAGATCACGGCGCTGCCGGAGGAGGTGTCCACCACGAGGTCCATTCCGGGAGGCATCTTCACCGTCACGCGGCCCTTGGCTGACACCGACCTCCAGTTGAATCCCTTCTTCCTGGTAGAGCGGATGATGAGCTTGTTCCCCTCTTCGAGGAACTTCGGCTGCAGCTCGTTGAGGGCTTTCTTCGAGCTGCTCCCGCTGCCCTTGATCTCGATGTCCACCGAGACATCGACGGTGTTACCCGGCCGGGCCTCGACGTCGACCTCGTGGAACGAGACGTCCACCACTACCGTGGCGTCGGAGCGGGCGTCAAAGCTGTGCTCCTGGTGGATCTCGATCTCGGCGCCGGCGCCCCCGGCGAACAGCGAAATTACGGCGAAAGCGGTCAGAATAGAACGTGCACGCATCATGGCCTCCAGTCCTGATTCATACGAGAAACGAAAACGACTCCTGTTTGTTATCCCTTGAGATCTCCTAATTCAGCTGAAACGAGAAATTGCGACCGTCTTCGTTGGTCACCTTCACCTTGATCGAAGACGTAACGGTCTTGTCGATGGTGGTCGTCTTGCCGAGCAGACAATCGGCCACCGCCCAGGGCATCGTCGCCTCGATACGACCCGAGCCCGCACCGGTGATTTCGAGATTCAACTTGGCGCCCCGGCGGCGGGCCGCGATGGTTGTTTCGCCATCCCGGTATGAAGCTCGCGATCGCGGACCGCCGTGATCGAGCTCCAGCAACAGCTTCTCCATCCCGGCGTCAATCTCGCCCTGACAATCGAGGTCGGAACCGATGAGCTCCTCCATCAGACCTCGAGCGACCTCTGCCGACACCGCCACCCTGATCTCGTTGTCGTCGATGTCGATGTTGAGGTCGGATTTCGGTTCGGAACTCGCGCACCCGGCTGTAAGCGTAACAAGCGCGACCATGGCTCCCATTCGTATCAAACCAACGATGGACCTCATCGGCTACCTCCCGCCTGCCAATGACAACGAGAAGGCGCCGGATTGGTTCGCTAGTCGAACTCGAACACACGCAGCAGATTTGTCGAGCCTGATACGCCGAGGGGAAGACCGGCGGTGATGACGATCCGGTTGCCGGGAGCATCGAGGCCGTGAGCGGCCAGCATTTCCCTCATCTCGACGCCCAGGGTGCCGAAGTCGGAGGTCTCTTCGACTCTGGCCGCAAACACCCCCCACGAGAGGGTCAGCTGCCGCACCACGGCATCGAACGGTGTCACGGCGAGCACCGGGGCTGCGGGTCGCAAACGGGCCACAAGGCGCGCGGTGGCGCCGGAGGCAGTGGTGGTGATAATGGCGGCGGCGCCGATCGAGGCCGCGAGCTCGCAGGCGGCGCGGCTGATGGCGCCGGTGAGCTCCGGGACGGATGGTGAGCTCGAGTCCGCGATCATCCTCGTGTGATCGATTTCAGGCTCGGCCTGGAGCGCAACCCGGTCGAGGACTCGGACGGCTTCGGTTGGGTAGCGGCCGATCGCCGTCTCCTCCGACAGCATGACTGCGTCAGTGCCGTCGAGGACCGCGTTGGCGACGTCCGAGGCCTCGGCCCGCAGGGGACGGGGGCTGTCGACCATCGAGCGCAACATCTGGGTTGCGGTGATCACCGGCAGGCCGGCACGACGGGAGGCCGCGATGATCCGCTTCTGGATCATGGGTACCTTTTCCGGCGGCATTTCGACCCCGAGATCGCCCCGTGCCACCATCACGCCGTCCACCGCCTCGAGGATCAGATCGAGGCGCTCCACCGCCTGTGGCTTCTCGATCTTGGCGATCAGAAGAGGGGGGATGCTCGAGACCCGAAAGGCGGTCCCGCACCGGTACCAGGTCGTCCTCGTGGCGCACGAACGAGAGAGCGACGAAGTCCACACCCTCTTCGAGGCCGACCTCGAGATCGGAGCGGTCCTTGTCGGTAAAGGCTGGTATCCGCAGGTTCGCCTGCGGGAGATTGACCCCCTTGCGGGATGTTACGACGCTTCCGATGACGATGTCACACAGCAAATGGTCACCGGTAACCTCGCGCACCTCCAACTCCACCAGTCCGTCCGCGAGAAGAATCCGCTCCCCTACGCCGACGTCTTCGAGAAGGTGTTTGTAGCTGACAGGGAGGACCCCCTCCGAAGCCTGGCCGTCGATCCCGAGGGATACGGTAGATCCCGCCCTCAGCTCGATTCCGCGTTCGGGCAGCTCGCCGAGCCGGATTTTGGGTCCGCCGAGGTCCTGGAGGATGCCGACCTCGCGGCCAGCCTGTTGCGCGATCTTGCGGATTCTGCGAATGGTCTGGCGGTGGGTCTCGCGGTCGCCGTGCGAAAAGTTGAGCCGGACCACGTCCATTCCGGCCTCAAGGAGAGCGGCGATCCCGTCGGTCGTGTCGGTCGCCGGCCCCAGGGTGCCGACAATCTGGGTCTTTCGTGGCCTCATGAGTCCTCCGCGCTATCCTACCTCTTCCCGTCTCGGTCTCCGTGCCCGCCCGCCCTCGGAAAGCCACGTTGGGTTGCTGACGGCCTGCGGCCGTCGCGAAGCACCGTCGCCTGCGCGTGGCTCATGGCCTCCTTCTTCGGATGAGACCTGAGCTCACTGCGCAGCCGCCGGCGGTTTGTGCCCACCGCGTCTTTCCAAGGGGACGGAGTGAATATTTCATGCGAGGCTGATTGTGGTGTGCCGACGGTGCTGGGAGTGTTCCGCGGGGCGAGCAGGGTCGGGTTCCCCGCTCCGGAAGCATGCTGGTAGCGTGCAACATGCGGTCCTCGCGACGAGGCCCTCCGCGTCACCGGTGCGCCGGAACGTGTTCACCGGAGGTGCCTGGCATCCCGACATGACGTTGTCCTCAACGTCATGTCGGCGTGCCTGGCATCCTCTCGCGGCAGCTCCTTACCGGAGCACAGGCGCGGAGAAGGGCACAGAAACGGAGGTGATGGCCGGAAAATCCGAAATCCGAAATCCGAAATCCGAAATATGCAGATTTTCAGGGCAGCGCTGCAGCCGGTACCAGGTTTGGTGTCGACGATGTCGCCGGTGCTTTCTCCAGTACCTCGAGCAACCGGTCGGGGTGGTTAGTGAATATGGCGTCGATTCCCTTTTTGACCCAATGCTTCATCTTATTTGGTTTGTCGACGGTGTAGACGGCGACTGGGATTCCATCCTCGCGGCAGCTGCGGAGCATCTTGGTCTTGAGGCGGGAACCGCGGATGTTGAACGCCGAGGCGCCGAGACCATGGACAATTTCTACCGGGTCGTCGCCGCGTTGGAGCTCTGGGTTGTACAGCACCGCGGTTCGGATCTCCGGCGCCACGGCGTGCATCTGTTCGAGAGCCGTGGGGGAGAAGGACGATACGATCACCTGGTCGGTCATCCCGCGATCCCGTATGGCGGCCGCCACCTTGTCGCTGATGCCGCGGTCGACCGCCTCGCTTTTGATTTCCACGTTGAGGAGGATCCTCCCCTTGACGGTGTCGAGGACCTCGCCCAGGGTCGGCACCTTCTCGCCCGCGAAACGGGGCGCAAACCACGATCCGGCGTCGAGGCTGCGGATCTCGTCGAAGTCGTGCTCGGCAACATTGCCGCTGCCGTTCGTGGTGCGGTCCAGGGTCTCATCGTGGATGACCACCACCCGTCCGTCGGCGGTGAGCGTGACGTCGATCTCGGCCATGTCGGCGCCGATCGCGATGGCCTCACGGATGGCGGCCAGAGTGTTCTCTGGCGCACGGCTAGAGAACCCACGATGGGCAATCACCAGAGTGCGCCCGCCGGGATTGAGAAACGCGTCGATCGTGATCGGACGATCCCCGGCGAACGCCGCGCCCGTCAAAATCAGGAAAAGGATCGTCATCGCAGTAATGATTCGCTTCATGCGCGTATTGTACGGCGTGCTCAGCCGATCTCTCCATCGGTATCGCTATCGCGATCGCCATCGGAATCGAAATTCCTGATCGGTGGCGTCCACATCGATAGCGATAGCGATAGCGATTGCGATTGTTGCCTCTTTGCAACTCCTTGGTGTTCTTGGTGCCTTGGTGGTTCAGTGGCGCGGACGGGCGGAAATTCCGAACGTACGTATCCGATTGATTCAGGTTGGCCGAACAACCGGGCGGTTTGTTACCAAGTGGTGGCGGGCCCTAAAGGACCCGCCTACACGTGTCCTGGTAGCCTTTGTAGGCGGGTCCTTTAGGGCCCGCCACCACGATGTTTCGGAACCAGGAGAGGCGAAACCTGAGCCAACCGGAGACGCACGATTCCGAATTCCGAATTCGACCCGTGCCTTCCGGCCCTGGAGGAGTTATCTTGTTGGTAGGATTCCAAAGGGAGGTGAGCCCCATGCCGAGATTCGTGTTGCTGACCCGTCTCGCCCCAGAGAGCCTGAACGACGCAGAGGTGCGCCGCGCCATGGGCCGTGCATGGTTGAAGAAGGTCCAGGCGGCCTGCCCGGAGGTGGTGTGGATCGCTCATTACGCCATCCTCGGCCCGTACGATTTCATGGACATCTACGACGCGCCGACCATCGAGACCGCGCACAAGGTGTCGCTAATCTCGCGCGCCGAAGGGGCGGTCTCCGCCGAGAGTTGGCAGGCCATGCCCTACGATGATTTCCTCAGTCTCTTGGAAGAAGTTGAACCCTGACGGGGGTTCAGAGTTGAGAGTTTAGAATTAAGAGTTACGAATGTAGGACTCAACTCTCAACTCATAACTCTCAACTCATAACTCCGAACCGCTCGTCGAACGGCAGCGACTGGTCGTCGGCATCTCTCGGCGGCGCGTCGTTGCCGTCGTTCCCACCGTTACCACCGTTGCCGTTTTCTCTGATCCTTTTCACCTTCGCTACCGGCTTGGGGGCGACTCGGCGGCCGCGGGCGGTCACACCGATGAGCTCGAGCACCGAAAGATCGAACTCGGCTTCATGCACCCGCTGTCGTTTCATCGGTACGAAATCGACGTGGATGGTGTCGTTACAGTCCCCGAGGATGAGATGGTCGATCCGCCCGTTCTTGCCTTTGATGAGCTCGTACTCGCGATCGCGGATGAAGGCCTTGATGTGCACCTTCTTGGCCCAGGCAATCTTCTTGGCGTCGCGGTAGACCACGGTGAAGGCGGCGCCCCCCTCCTGGTCGAAGATATCGGCGTAAATGACTTTCTCAGGAATCAGGATCTTCTCCTCGGCGCCGATGATGCGGAACGACCCGTCTCGGCTGATGAGCAGGACGCGATCGTACTCGCTGACCGTGAGCTGGTACTTCGAGCCCTTGACCTCCGAGCCGAAGAAGCCGGTCTCGGGGTCATAGGCCAGCGTTATATTCTGCCTGGCCACCGCGCGCACATTCACGGCCTCGAATGCGCTGATCTCCGACCGCCGCGGGTAGCGGTCACCGTACTTTGCGATCAGCTCCTCGAGGTACTTGATGGTGGTCGGCGTCAACTTGCGCAGCTTTCCGCGGATCCCTCGCATGGCCTTGACGATGGTCTCCAGATCCTGCCGGTTCTTGTCGATGTCGTATTGCGAGATGCGTCGAATCGGGATCTTGAGGAGCAAGTCGATGTCGTCGTCGGTGACCTCGCGATCGAGGTCTTTGACGAACGGCGCCAACCCTTCGCGCACCTCGTCCACAACCTGCTCGGCGGTCGTCGCATCCTCGATCCGCTTGTATATCCGGTTCTCGATGAAGATGCGCTCGAGCTCGAGCCAGTGCTTGCGATCGGAGAGTTGGCCGAGCTCGTGCTGAAGTTCGGCCTTGATCAGCTCCCGGAGCTGGTCGGTGAGGAAACAGAGGACCTCGCTGACCCCCATCTCCACCGGCCGGCGGTCCTTGATCATCACCATGTTGGACGACAGTGAGACCTCGCAGTCGGTGTGGGCATAGAGCTGAGGGACGACCTCGTCGGCGTAGACGCCGCGCGCCAGGGCGATCTCGATCTCCACCTGATCGGTGGTGAAGTCGTCGATAGAGGTAACCTTGACCTTTGATTTCTGGGCTGCGGACTCGATGGATGCGATGAGGCTCTCGGTGGTCGTCCCATAGGCGATCTCGCGGACGACGATCGTCTTGTCGTCGCGCTTTTCGAGCCGCGCCCGCACCTTGGCCTTTCCGAGTCCGTCGTCGTAGGCGCTGACGTCGACGATGCCGCCGGTCGGAAAATCGGGGAAGATCTCGATCGGCTCGTTCTTGAGGATTCTGATCTGCGCCTCGAGAAGCTCGGGCAGGTTGTGGGGTAGGATGCGGGTCGCCATCCCGACCGCGATGCCCTCGATGCCGAGCATGAGCAGCACCGGCAGCTTGGCGGGCAGCGCCACCGGCTCCTCATTTCGCCCGTCGTAGCTCGGCCGAAACTCGGTCAGCGCCTTGCGGAAGAGGGTTTCCTTGGCGAGATCGGTGAGGCGGCACTCGATGTAGCGCGGTGCCGCCGGGGCGTGGCCGGTGACCGGGTTTCCGAAGTTGCCCTGGCGTTCGATGAAGTAGTCCTTGTTGGCCAGAACCACCAACGCGTCGCCGATCGAAGCGTCGCCGTGGGGGTGGAGCTTCATGGTGTCGCCGATGACGTTGGCCACCTTGTGAAACTTGCCGTCCTCCATCTTCGACAGGGTGGCGAGGATGCGCCGCTGAACGGGCTTCAAACCATCACGGAGATCGGGGATCGCCCGATCCACAATGACGTAGCTGGCGTACTCGATGAAGTTCTGCCCCATGAGGGGCTCGATTCGGGTCATGTGGTTTCAGTCTCCGTTGTTACCGTTGAACGGCCAATTTCGAATTTCGAATTTCGAATTTTCCATTCGCCCCCGATTTCCGTCCAATGCGGATGAGCGAACACTAAAAACGCAGAACTAAGAACTCAAAACTAATCACGGGATCATCAAGCGATATCCGATATCAGATTTTCGATGATGAACTCCTTGCGCGCTGGCGTGTTCTTGCCCATGAAGAACTCCAGCGCCCTCTTGACGTCCCCCATCGATCCGGGCGTGATCCGCGCCATGTGCTCGTCATCGGCGATGAACTGTTTGAACTCCTTGGGCGAGATCTCTCCGAGGCCTTTGAAGCGGGTCACCTCGTTGTTGCGGAGGCGCTCCACGGCCGTGTCGCGCTCGGCCTCGGAGTAACAGTAGATCGTCTCGGACTTGTTGCGTACCCGGAAGATCGGTGTTTCGAGGATGTAGACGTGGCCCGACACGACGAGCTCCTCGAAGAAGCGTAGGAAGTAGGTGAGCAGGAGATTCCGGATGTGCATGCCGTCGACGTCGGCGTCGGTGGCGATAACCACCTTGTTGTAGCGCAGTCCCTCGAGATCCTCCTCGATGCCGAGGGCGCGCATGATGTTGTAGAGCTCCTCGTTCTTGTACACCGCCTCGCGGCCGAGCCCAAAGGTGTTGAGCGGCTTGCCCTTCAGTGAGTAAATTGCCTGGGTCTGCACGTCGCGGGCCTGGATCATGGCGCCGCCTGCCGAATCGCCCTCCGTGAGGAATATCGTCGATTCCTCGCGCCGCTTGCCCTTAGTGTCCGACAGGTGGACCTTGCAGTCGATGAGCTTGGGAATGCGGATGGCCACCTTCTTGGCCCGTTCCTTCGCCTCCTTTTTGATCGCCGACAGCTCCTTGCGCACCCGCTGGTTGTTCTTGACCTTCTCCCAGCAGCTTGTCCGCCTCTTCGCGGTTCTTGTGCAGCCAGAGCACCACCTGCTCCTTGACCGAGTTGACGATCCACGAGCGGATCTCGGTGGAGCCGAGCTTGTTCTTGGTCTGTGACTCGAAGACCGGGTCCTGCACCTTGACCGCGACCACACCGACCAGCCCGTCGCGCACGTCCTCGCCGGCAAAGCCGTTTTTGGCGAACTCGTTGACGCCCTTGAGCACCCCTTCGCGGAAGGCGCTCTGGTGGGTGCCGCCGTCGTTGGTGTATTGGCCGTTGACGAAGCTGAAGTAGGTTTCGCCGTAGGCGTGGGTGTGGGTGAAGGCGAACTCGAGCCGGTCGAGCTTGCAGTGGAAGGCGTCGTAGACCGTCGGCTCGCCGCCGAGCTCGTAGGCGAGGAGGTCGGCGAGACCGTTTTTGGAGACGAACTTCTGGCCGTTGTAGTCGAGCGTCAGACCGCTGTTGAGGAAGGCGTAGTAGCGCAGGCGGTGCTCGAGGTGCTCCTCCTGCCAACCGTAGTCGTCGAAGATCTCGGGATCGGGGATAAAGCGCACCAGGGTGCCGTCGCGCTCCTTGGCCTCCTTGCCGCCCTTCTCCTCTTTCTTCTTTCCCCTGGCTAAACAGCCCGCGCTTGAACTTGCCGTCGCGGTAGCTGATGACCTCGAACTCCGACGACAGGGCGTTGACCGCCTTGTTGCCGACCCCGTTGAGACCGACCGAGAACTGAAAGACAGCGTCGTTGTACTTGCCGCCGGTGTTGATCTTCGACACGCACTCGATGACCTTGCCGAGCGGAATGCCGCGGCCGTAGTCGCGCACCGACATCTCCGAGCCGCGGCGCTTGATCACGATCCGCTTGCCGTGGCCCATGATGTACTCGTCGACACAGTTGTCGATGACCTCCTTGAGCATCACGTAGATGCCGTCGGCGGGGTTCGAGCCGTCGCCGATACGGCCGATGTACATGCCGGTGCGAAGCCTGATGTGCTCGAGGGCATCCAGGGTCTGGATGGTGTTCTCGTCGTAGACAACCTCTTTCGTTTTTCTCATATCGCCTCAGTTACACCCCACTCCGAGGCCAAGAATAGCATTGTGGGCGAGCCCCCACCACCCACCCAGATACAAGATTCAAGATACAAGATGCAAGATACAAGGCAGTGGATCTTGCATCTCGCAACTTGTATCTTGCATCCTGGCTGGCGGGTGGCTAATCGACCTCCCTGCCCTCAACCGTAGGCGGGTCCGAAATCAGCCTCACCTCGCTCTTTGGGCAGGGCGAACTCGATCCCCCTTTTCGCGGAAGGCGCGGTCGATGGACATCTGTACCGCGTCCTTGGTTGCCAGGCCCCAGCCCGAAGTCGACCACGAATCGGAGCTCGAAGTTGATGGCATCGTCGCCAAAACTGAGCAACAGAACGTGCGGAGCCGGATCGTCGAGGACGGCGGGGTGCCGCTCTGCGGCCTCCACAAGGATCGTTTTGACCAGTTCGAGATCTGTCCCATAGGCGATCCTTACCGGAATTTCGATTCGCCGTTTGGAGTCCGACAGCGTCCAGTTGACCAGCTTGGTGGTGATGAATTCCTTGTTGGGCACGATCATCTCGCTGCGATCCCACAGGGTGATGGTTGTGGCGCGGATCTGGATGCGGCTCACCTTGCCCATGAGGGTGCCGACGGTGACCACGTCGCCGACCCGAACCGGTCGCTCCACCAGGAGGATGAGGCCGGAGACGAAGTTGGCGACGATTTCCTGCAGCCCGAAGCCGAGCCCGAAGGTCAGCGCGGCGGCGAGCCACTGGACCTTTCCCCACGTCACCCCGAGCAGACCGAAGACCACGATCGTACCGATGATCGTGATCGAGTAGCGGATCAGCGCCGACAAGGCGAACCGCGCGCCGCCGTCGAGCGTGGTCCTGCGGTTCAGCACGATCTCGATGGCGCCCGGGAGGTTCTTCACCAACACCACAGTGATCAGGCCCGCCAGCATGGCTTCGAGCAACAGCCACAGCGTCAGCGGCACCGGCTCCGTCGTTTGGGGGTCGTCGGAAGGCTTGTCGGCGGCCCCCATGCCCGGGATCTGGGGGGGCTGGGGGAGGGGCGTCGGTCTCCGGTTTCGCTTCGGCCGCCGGGGGCTTTCCAGCTGTCACGGCGACTGTTCCAAAAACGGCGGCGGTTTCGTCGACGGGTTCGAGCAGCTCGATTCGTGGCAGGATCTGGACCCGTTTAAAGATCTGGAGCAAAGGGAGAGCGTCGGACCAGATGACCAAGAGGCCAATCGCAAGGACGGAGATGACGGCGAATCGCTGGAGATGTCGCACCTGTTTTTCGTTCGCCTCGAACTCCTTTTGCCGCTGCTCTCCGTCAATGTCCTCTCCCGATGCATGCAACGTCCGGTTTCGATTCACGATCCGCCAGCGGTGGACCAACCCGCCACCGACCATGACGACGAGTGCCAGGAGCAAGGTGCGCAGCATCTGGTAGGCGAGCAGCAAACCGGTGATATAAAAACCGAACGCCGCGAGAAGGGCCGGTACGATGGTGGCAAGGATGACGATCGGGTAGGCGCCCAGGAAAGCGACAGGAAAGGCGTACCCGGTAAAACGCTTTGGCCACGGCACCCGAACGTCCTGGTCCGATGGTTCGGGCTTTTTCTCGGGTCTGAGCAGGGCCAGGATCGACAGTCCAAAGAACGCCATCGCGACAATGAAGGCGACCCGGCCCAACGAGTTGTTGTAGAGCTGGAGGTTGTCGGGGCTGTTCATCCGGATTCCAGCAAAGGCCAGTTGGAGTGCGACGAAGAGCAGCGGCAGACCGATCGCTTCGGTCAGCAGGAGGCCACGTTGGAGCGGTCGGGTCGCCTTGGCCGGCCAGCCGAAATGGACCTCGGCCAGCCCGTAGGGCGCGAAGATCTGGCGAACCAACTCGAGCAAGGCTGCGACGACGGCGAGCTCGGACAGCGCGGCCGCCGAAGAGAACAGATAGGTGGAGTCGCCGAAACGCTCTAGGGTGGTGCCCGCAATATAGAGCGCAACGGGGAGAGGCGCAGCCAGCAAACATGTGTACACCAGGGCCCCAATGGTGAACCTCAGGGTGTCCCGCTCCGGGTCGGAGATACGCTCGGAGATCTCGCGCAGGCGGCGCCGCATCGGTTGTCGTAAGAGCACTATGAGAACCAGCAGGAGCGCTGCGAGGAGCCCGTCGCCGCGGAAGCCGAAACCGACGACCGAGAGAGACTGCAAATGCTCAGCCGATGTCAGCCAACCCGCGGCCTCGGCCATGTCTCTGAGCCGGGGGATGAGGGGCTTTGGAACGCTCCGCGACCACAGGACATGGGCGAAGAGGAAGCGTTCGATAACCTGGAGCTGATCGAGGAACTTGCTCGACACCGTCCGGTATTCGACGAGCTGGTTCGAGTACCGCCCACCCCGCTGAATCAGCAGGTCGAGCAGCTCCTGCCGGACTGCCAGCAGATCGCGGACCTCTTGCACCGTTTCCAGGTCCAGGTCATTCCCGTACGCGGTGTCCAGCTCGAGAATGATCTCTCTCGTCAGATCGTGCGCCCTGGACCGCTGCTGCTCGTAGGTGATGAGCTGGTGCTCGACCTCGGGGATTTCCTCGTCGAGGTGTCGGATCGTGTTGGCGATGGCGCCCGGTTCGGGGAAGTCTCTGGGAATATCCGGCCACCACCGGCTGATGCTGCCCCGATAGCCGTAGGCTTCGAACTTGCGGCGGGTCAGCTCGGTGATGCGGTTGAGTTCGGCCTGGTGTCGGCGCGTGACATCGAGGGCTTTCACCGTTTGCTCGGAGCTGGCCACGACGCCGTCCGGCGCCCACAGCGTCTTTGCCAGTTCCCCGGTTTCGGTCGCCAGCTCTGCCAGCTCTGGCAGCTCTTCTGACAGCTGCCGGGTCTGCTCCCGAATCCGTCCGAGCGACTCCCGCGCATTTTCGACGTGCAGCTCGTGGGTAGTCTCCTCGAGCATGTTCACCAGCTCTTCACTGAAGGAGACCCGCCGTTGCGCGAGGTCGGTCTCCAGCGGAATCAAGGTGGTGAGGTCGGCAATCAGGGCGAGCCTCGCCCGGCGCATTTCGATCTCGCTGAGCGCGGCTTCGTGCCGTGCGAGTACGCTCAATCGTGCTGCGTGTTTGAGTTCGGTGCGGGCGGTGCTCTCGGCCTGCTTGCGCAGCTCTTCGTTCAGCAACTCGAGTTCCAGGTCGAGCTCTCCGAGGCGTTGTGAGATGTCGCTCCGGGACTTTGCCCGGTCTTCCGCAAGAAGCTCATGAATCCTGAGAGTCGAGCGGTTGGCGGCTAGCCGGGCACGTTCACGCGCCATCGCGTCCTCGGCCTGTGCGACAGTTGGATTCGCGGGCAGTGAGAGTTGAGGCCGGCGTTCAGGTTTCTCGAGTTCAGCCCGGAGCCTCTCCACCATGTGGTTGATGCCGGATCGTTCTCGTTCGAAGGCTGCGGCCGCAGCCCGGTTGTCGGCGGCGCTCTCCAGCGAGCTGATGGCGCGGCCGACGAGTTCGAGAACCTGCGTGCGGAGATCCTCCGCCAAGGCGCTGTTCTTCTCGGTCTCGGCCCGAAGCTGGCGGACCTGTGAGAGGCTGACACTTTTTTCTTGCTCTGTCGCGGTCTGCGCGAAGACCGGCAGCGCCGACAGCAACAGAAGCAATGCAAGCACGATCCTCGACCGAGTCAACTGCATAAAGCACTCCCCGTTCGGACGCTGAGTGCAGGATACCACCCGCTCGCCCACACGCTCGAATCCAAGATCCAAGGTTCAAGATGGCAGGTGGAGGCATATGCCGGTCGCGGCATATTTATAAGCCGGGGCCAAGGTTGTGCCCGAGCGGTCCTGGCCTGCATTTCTCACCACGTCGCTGCTTCGGCACGCGACGTGGTGAGAAATGCAAGCTGTACTTGACAGAATCGTAGTACAACTTTTAAATTGTATTTATGAAGATCGAAGAAATCCTCGTAATTGATGAGGGGCCTGCCCGCACCGCCGCGTTGGTGGGGTGGATTCAGGGTCTCTTCGATGACGATGGGACCGTTCCGGTGCTGGTCGGAGGGGCGGCTGTCGAGCTCTACACTCTCGGTGCATACACCACCGGCGACGTCGATCTGGTGGGCTCGGTGGCGCGTGGAGTAGCACGCATCCTTGAGGAGGCCGGTTTCGAACGTCACGGCCGGCATTGGATTCAAGAGCAGGCGCAGGTGTTCGTGGAGTTCCCCGGTGATGCCCTCGGCCCGGATGAGGCAGCGTTGTGGCTCGAACTCGAGGGACAGCGGGTTCGGATCATCTCGGTCGAGGATCTCCTCGTCGACCGTCTGGGAGCTTGGGAGTATTGGCAATCGTCGGTTGACGGGGTCAACGCCCTCCTCGTGTGGCGAGCTCAGAAGGAGCGCATCGACGTCAAGCGGCTCGAGCAGCGGGTTGCCCAGGCCGGTTGGCACAAGGCGTGGCAATCTTTGGTTCAGTTCACCGAGCGTTGGGCGTCCGGTGAGCCACCGGTCGAGGAGGTCGAAAGATGGGCAAACGCGGGTCCGTGAGCGTTGGCGATACCCTGCTGGATCGACCACCCCGACTGACGAGGCGTCGACCGAGAGCGTTCACCGAGTGGAGCGCTCTCCGGCGCTGGGGCAAGCTGCCGGAGTGGGAGGTCGACGTGCCCGGATTCCTGCTACGTCAGGCGAGGCAGAACGCGGGCCTGACGCAGAATATGCTTGCCGACCGCCTCGGCATCACTCAGCAGGCCGTGTCCAGGGCCGAGCGATGGGCCTCAAACCCGACGGTCAGCCTGATGCGCCGCTGGCTCGCGATCTGTGGTTGCAGGCTCGAACTCCGCCTGGAAGGCTTTTAGGGTTTCCGCCAACTTGCCCAGTTTCACGACCCAAAGCCCAGCCACCCCGCCCCCCAAGGCGCAGGCCACAGGGTTCATGGTGTACATGCGCCCTGAACCTTGAACCCTGAACTTGTGGGTTGGGGATCCGACATCTCCCGTACAGAAGAATCGATGTGTCAGTTGACACTAGGCGCCTGATCGCCTAGGCTATTAGTAGATCAAGGGAGGTGTGTCATGGCCACCGCTACCGTGCGAATTCCGGCTGAAAAGAGGGATATCTTGAGGATCATTGCCGGAATCGAAAGAACCGAGATGAAGGAGATCCTCTCCGATCTCATCGACGAGTACATCGAGCGGCACAAGGAGACGCTCGATCTTCTCTCCAGACCCGAGTGGGTCGAGATCATCACCCGCGGCAAGCGGGAAGTGAACAGCGGCATCAAAGGAAAATCGCTTGAAGAGCTGGCGGATTGAAATCAAGCCGTCGGCCGAAAAGCAATACCTCAAGCTCGACAGGAAGACTCGTCAGCGGATCAAGGATGCCCTGCGAGGCCTCGAGGAGGAGGAGAACCCACTCCTTCACCCACGCGTGAGACCGCTGACCGGAAAACTCAAGGGAGATTACCGGGTGAGGGTCGGGAGTTGGCGAGTGCTCTTCACACCTAATCGGGATTCAAAAGTTCTCCATGTCTACGCACTTCTGCCCCGGGGCGATGCATATTGACATACGCATGAATGCCGCCCACTCAGGTTCAGGGTACAGGGCGCAGGGCAGAAGGCCCACCTGCCCAGCCTGAAAGGGCTATCGTTCTTGCTGAACTCTGAACTCTGAACTCTGAACTCTGAACTCTGAACCCGGTTGGGCGTCCGGTCCTACTCCACCCCCCACCCGCCCCCGAGCGCGCGGTAAAGCTGGACGATCGAGGTGTAGCGAGACTCCTGCGCGTCGGTGGCGCGGAGCTTGGAGGTGAAGAGCGAACGCTCGATGTCGAGGACCTCGAGGAAGCTGGTTATACCTTCTTCGTAGCGGGCCCATGAGAGGTCCACTGCCGCTTGCGCGGAAGCCACCTGGGTCAGCAGAATCTCGTGCTCGGCGCGGTAGGTCTCTACGGCCACCATGGCGTCCTCCACCTCGCGGAAGGCGGCCAGGATCGACTGCTCGTACTGGGCGAGGAGCTGCTCGGTGCGAGCAACCTCGATCTCTACTCGCCGCTTGTTCTTCCCGGCCTGGAAGAGGGGGCCGAAGAGGTCGAGACCGAGGGACAGAAAGCCGGCATCGAGCCCGTTGGTGACGCTGGCCCCGAGGTCGGCGCTCAGGGTGAGGGACGGGAAACGCGCCGCTTCGGCGACCCCGATGAGCGCGGTCTGGGCGGCCAGCAGCTGCTCGGCCTGGCGAATGTCGGGACGGCGTTCGACCAGCTCCGACGGCAGACCGGCCGGGACCTCGGGCGGAAAGACCTGATCATCGATGGGAATTCCGCGGGGGATTGACATGGGAGGTTGTCCCAGGAGCAGACTGATGGCGTTCTCGGTCTGCGCCCGCAGCCGTTTGAAGGTCTCGAGGGTGGCCTGGGCGCCGGTAAGCTGGATGCGCGCCTGGTGGACGTCCACCTCCGACACCATGCCCGCGTCGTAGCGGACCTGGACGATGTCCAGCGAATGCTGGCGGGTTTCGATGGTGCGCTCCGAGATGTCGAGCCGCTTGTCGATGCCCCGGAGTTGGAAGTAGGCGCGGGCAACGTCCGCCACCAGGGTGATGGTGACCACGCCGTAGGCCTCCTCGGTTGCGAGCAGGTCGCGCAGGGCGGCCTCGTTCGACCGCCGCACCCGGCCCCACAGATCCACGATGTAGGAAACGTCCGCAAATGCCACCGCGGAGGTCGTGTTGTCAACCTTGGTCGAGTCCGCGTAGCCGGCGTTCGCTCCATAGAAGATGTTCGGGTAGAGATCGGCGCGGACGACACCGAGCCGGGCCCGTGCCTCCTCGATACGGGCCACCGAGACCCGCAGATTACGGCGGTTGTCGAGCGCGGCGCGGAGGCGCTCGTAGAGGGTGGGGGCGCTGGAGATTTCCGACCCAGGGCGATCGGCGATCGAGCTGCCGGGTGGCGTGTCGCTGTGGTAGGCCGGGTGCTGCGGGGTCTGTGGGCGCACATAGTCGGGACCGAGGGTGCACCCCGCCAGCAGCGTCACGACCAGGAGAACGGGGGCTAATCGGCGCATCAGCTTGGCTTCCGCTTCCACAGGTTCTCGAGCAAACCCAACGAGACGACAATGTAGATGACCGCGATGATGATCTGCGCAATTCTCACGTAGATCTTGGCGCCCGCCTCGCCGGTGGAGGTAGTGACCCCCCCGATGACGATCAACACGGTGTTCATGGCGGAGCCGTAGAGACCGGCGGTCGGCGCGTCGGAGAACCGGCGTTGGCCGATGAGCAGGGTGGTGAGCAGCATCAGAACGATAAAGAACCCAAAGTCGGGCACCGCCACCAGCAGGTTGTAAATCAGGATGGTGACCACACCTCCACCCACATTGGCGACGATGAGAGCTGTCCCGCCCTTGAGCCCCGCCTGCAGATTAGCGCTGATGGACAGGATGGCAGCGTAGATCAGGACCAAGAGATCGCCGGTGAGCTGAAAGGCGTAGAAGAACACCAGCAGCGGCCACACGGCGAGGGTGCTGATGGCGGCGCTGCGGGAGCGTTCCGACGCGTCGGGTATAGGTTTCGGCGTGGGGGGGGCAACGGCTGCCGACGACACGACCGGGTCCGGAATCAGGCCCTGGACCAGCAACACCAGCG
>PVMK01173380.1_pt1 | contig 48646 bp, 46 predicted proteins | sample 1853481 | NCBI WGS metagenome assembly PVMK01 (sample SAMN08533507, study PRJNA380276) | Marine sediment metagenome, whole genome shotgun sequencing project.
TATTTTTAATCCAGGCCGCATCCCACCATTCGATCGGATTGACAAAGGTGTTGTGAACCAGGATGCTAAAATGCAGATGGTCACCGCCCGCAAGCCCGGTGCTGCCGGTACGGCCCAGTATGTCGCCTTTTGACACCTCCTGCCCTTTGCTGACATCGCTGCGATTTAAATGGGCGTACATGCTGAACAGGCCGAATCCGTGATCAATCAGAACGGTTTTCCCATAAATGCCCAAGGACCCGCTAAAAATAACCACTCCGCTGTTGGCTGCCGGTACCGGCGCATGGGCAACCGAGGCCAGATCCAGCCCCAGATGAACCTGACGGTCAATTATCTTACCGTTGTATTTATAGGTGCGATGGTCGGCAAATCCCGCTTGATTCGCTGCCGCGGGCATTCGCAGGAACTTGCCTTCCCAGCGTCTGGTGGTGGCGGTCGTTTGCGCCAGTTCGCTTATTTGCTGATAATTGGCTTTGCGCAAATCCCGGTTGATCTTTAAAAATTTATCCACCAGCGACCCGCTCGAATCCAGGGTGATGGCATTCTCAAATTCGGGTACTTTCCAGTTCAAAAACCGATCCGAAATCTGGATGTTATCGTTTTTAAAAACTTTTTTGCGAATGTGATTCTTTACCCCGGCCTTGGCGCTGTTTTGGGCTTCATCAACGGCTTTGATCCAAATCTGGGTTCCCGGACCCTGCTGGTAACCGAGCCCGATAAATGCCAGTCGAATCCGGGAGTCTTTATAATAGCCGGCATGCGCGGGGAAAAAATTGTCGCCCACTTGAACGCCGGTAAGGCGACAATCCTCTGAAGTGCGGTAGATCACAAGCCCGGCCCCACCCTGAGTCAGGTTGTGCACGTTGCTGATCACTTCAATTTCCGGTGGTTGCGTATCGATGGTCAGGTTCTTTTCAACATAGACTTGATTTCCCTGCCACCACCCGCGCCATGAATAATCCCATACCGCCAGGCGCAATATGGCCTTTCCTTCAGAGAATTCATGTTTTTCGGGCTCAAATGGGATGTTCAGCGATTTGGATTTAATCTCCCCACCGCTAAAAATCCCGGCCGATGGAAAATCCTGGTCAGTCAGGATAACCTCTTTTCCATTTTGGATCATGGCGATCCAAATTTTGCGCAGTCCGCTATTCGGGTCCGCTATCGAAATCGAAAAATCATGGGACTTTCCAATATATGGCGATGCCTGCTCAAAAATGATTTCAGGTTTTTGGCCTTCAAACCGAACCAACAAGAGCCAGAGAACCGGCAATAACAGGATGGCGCCGACGATGCCCGCAAACCATCGTTTTTTACTTTTATTTTTTTCTTTCAAAGGGTTACACTCCATTCCCATGCCATAATCAAACTTATTTAATTAACAGTTCATCCATAGAGAATCAAGGTCTCTTTTCGTTTCTTGACTTTTATCGGTGAGCAGGATAAATATTTTTTTCCAATTTTGAGAGCACCTGCATCTCCAACCGACAGCGAAATTTGCATTTATAAATAATCTGATTGATGAGCTGGCGGCACAGTAAAGTCTTAGTTGTTATTTTTGTACATTTTGTGGCAAAAAAATTGTATTGGTATATTTTCACTGTCTTGTAAAGATTGAATATTGTCGATTGAATATTGAATATTTAAGGAACCCCTATCAATTGTCCATTGTACGATCGAGGACGGATGCGAATTGCGTCTATCCTCTAAATATTCAATATGCAATCTGTATTTACTGCAGGAGGTAAGAATGCCGCCATTCTTCGCTGTACATTGCGAGCGAAACGAAGCAATCTCGATCAGGTCTATGAAAATCTCTGATAATAAAACGATGGATTGCCTCGTCACTTCGTTCACTCGTCAATCGACCGGCGATAGACTCTCGAAACCATCAATTTTCAATAGTCAATTCCGGTTTATCCGGATTATGTAATTGGATCCGGTCGTTTATTTAGAACCTATCTCAAAAATGTGGATTAGGGTTCATGGCAAGGCGCGGGGCTGCGAAAAAGCGGAGCATACACGTTAGTATGTGAGCATTTTGAGCCGAGCCGCAACACCGCCATGGGCGCTTAGACGCATTTTTGAGATAGGTTATAGAAAGCAGCATATCCATGACAACTGAATATAAAAAACCTAAAAAACTAAAAATATTTCTACTGGCCACCATATTCATTGTACTCGGCGGCGTTATCGGGATTTACATCGGTTTTCAGCAGGATTCAAAGGTCTCCGAATCGATCCCGGAGTCGGTTGAGCCGGATGCGACCCTGTCGATCGGTAAAATCCATCAAACAGCTACCCGTAAAGGAAAAAAGGAATGGAGCCTTGAAGCCAATTCGGCCCGTTATGTTGATAAGACCAGCCAAATGGTCCTAAAAGATCTGATGGTCACCTTTTTTCTCGATGATAAAAGTGAAATCACCCTGGCAGCCGATAAGGGCATATTGAACACCGACTCAAATGACATTGAAGTATCCGGCAATGTCGTGGTAAAAAACAAAGAATACAAGCTGCTGACCGAAAGACTGAATTACGCCCACGATAAACGCGTGCTGTATTCGACAGCGCCGGTAACGATTTCAGGCCCCTCAGCGCATTTGGCAGCGGATACGATATCATTTGATCTCAATACCAAAAAAGTCACTCTGGAAGGAAGCGTTGAAACCACGCTTGATAATAATTTTACACTCTAGATTCGGCAAACGCCTCTTATTGATCAGTGCCCTGCAGGCACTCATCATGCTGACCGTGTTTGTCGGCGCACATGCAGCCGCTGCGGCACCAGAAACCATTGATACAAATGACAAAAATAATGAAAACAACCGAATTCGGATTACTGCCGATAAACTCGTTGCCGAAGTGGATGCCGGAGAAATTGAATTTATCGGAAACGTCAAAGCCACCCAGGCGGATGCCGTACTCACCTCAGATCGCCTTAAAATTATTTACGCCCCGGATACCATAAAAAATAAGAACCGTGACAACAAAACAGAATCCATCGAGAAAATCATCGCAAATGGACATGTAAAAATTGTAATCGACAATATCATCGTCGAAACAGATAGAGCTGAATATACAATAAAATCAGAGGTTCTTGTTTTGCTGGGTGAACAATCCAGCGTCACCCAGGGAGGCCATTCGATTACCGGGACAAAATTTACGCTGAATCGCTCCGAAGGGAAATTAACCGTAGAAAGCAGTGGGGAAAATCGTGTCAAGGCCATATTGCAACCCGCTGGCAAGGATAAATAGCTTGATCGACTTTATCCGGGCCCTCTGAAATGGTTGCATTTTGCGAGCATCTCATCTAAAATAGGTTAGTCGAGTCGATCCGCCGCCGGTGGGCATTAAAAAAGTACCAAGAACCTAAGTTGAGCGAATGACCCCTTTTATAAATTTAAAACCGCTCAATTTAGCAAGAAATTACTCGGGCACATTAAAGCGAAACAAATGACAACACTGTATCTTCAAAACCTTATAAAAAAATATGGCAGACGGCAGGTTGTAAATTCTGTCAGCCTGGATGTAAAAAGCGGCGATGTTGTGGGGTTGCTGGGGCCCAACGGTGCGGGTAAGACCACAACCTTCTATATGACGGTAGGAATGGTGAAGCCCGATGGTGGCAATGTGCTGCTTGACGATGAAGATATAACTGATTATCCTATGCACATCCGAGCACGCAAAGGTGTCGGATATCTTCCGCAAGACACATCTATCTTCCGAAAGCTGTCTGTAAAGCAAAACATAATGGCGATTCTTGAAATTCTACCGATCTCGGATTCAAAGCGGGGAGAACGCGCTGACATGCTTCTTGAAGAGCTCGGCATTAAACATCTCTCCGAACAGAGGGCCAGCTTGCTATCAGGTGGAGAAAAAAGACGGCTTGAAATTACACGATCACTTGCCACAAATCCTTCATTTATTCTCCTGGACGAACCGTTTGCCGGAGTTGACCCCTTGGCGGTCAACGATATTAAAAATATAATCGAGCATCTAAAACGACGCGGTATGGGAATCCTAATTTCGGATCATAACGTCAGAGACACCTTAGGTGTCTGCGACAGGGCCTACATATTGTGCGACGGGCAGGTAATCGAATCCGGATCTCCGCAAAAGATTGCCAACAGTGAAGCAGCATGTCGCGCATATTTAGGAGACGAATTCAAATTATAAAATGGCACTTGAATTAAGACAACAACTCAAATTAACGCAGCAGCTCATCATGACCCCCCAGCTGCAAATGGCCATAAAACTGCTGCAGCTGTCCCGGTTAGAACTGCTGGACACCATTCACCAGGAGCTTGAGGAAAATCCGGCTTTAGAGGAAGTTCAGGACACTGCCGCCGATGAAAATTTGCCGGAACAGTCTGAAAACCCATCTGAAGACAAATCCAAGACAGAAGAAGTCAAGATCGAAGAAAAAATTCATGACGACATTGACTGGAGCAATTATCTGGGTGAATATAATACCCCCGGCAAGGTCAGCTACGAATCCGAAGATAGGGATGCGCCGCGCTATGAAGCCTTTATCGCCCCTAAAAAATCCTTACGCGATCATCTGTTATGGCAGTTTTTGATGACCAAACCATCCATAGAGGAAGAGCCCATCGCCAGTCTCATCGTCGGCAACCTCAACAATGACGGTTTTTTAGATAGTACCGTTGAAGAAATTGCCATGATGTCCAACAGCTCTGTCGAGGCGGTTGAAGACCTTCTTGCCAAAATGCAATCCTTTGACCCTATCGGCGTATGCGCCAGAGATCTAAAAGAGTGCCTGCTGATTCAGGCCAACCATTTTGCATTCGAAAATACAATTGTCACCGACATCATCAGCAACCACCTGCATGACCTCGAAAAGAAGAATTATAAAGGGGATCTGCAAAGCCTTAAAAACAAACATGGACGAGGTGGTATCGGCGGTCAATGTCATTAAGGCTTTCGAACCCAAACCCGGGCGGCAATTTAGCGACGAAACACCACAATATATTAATCCGGACATTCACGTCTATAAATTGGAAGACGATTTTGTGATCATGCTCAATGATGACGGAATGCCCAAACTTCGCGTCAATTCCTTTTATAAAAGAACCATCAGCCAGGGCAAAAAAATTTCCGGGGAGGCCGAAAATTACATCCAGGACAAAATCCGGTCGGCCGCCTGGCTGATTAAAAGTATCCATCAACGTCAAAAGACTATTTATAAAGTCATGGAGAGCATTTTGGGATTTCAAAGGGAATTTTTCGAACAGGGAGTTGCCCATTTGAAACCGATGGTGCTGCGGGATGTTGCTCAGGATATCGGGATGCATGAATCCACGATTAGCCGCGTCACGACCAATAAATATGCTTACACTCCGCAGGGTATCTTTGAACTCAAATACTTTTTTAACAGTTCAATTAAACGGGCCTACGGTGGCAATATTGCATCCGCCAGCGTTCAGGAAAAAATCAGGCTGATTATTTTAAATGAAGATCCGAAGAAGCCTTACAGTGATGATAAAATTTCACAGCTTTTAAAACAAGACCATCACATTCACATCGCACGTCGGACGGTTGCGAAATATCGTGAACTGCTGAAAATATTACCATCAAACAAACGCAAGCAAATTTAGGGGGGAGTAAGAATGCAGACATCGGTCACGTTTAAGAACCTCGATTCTTCCGATACCTTAAAATCATATGTTCAGGATAAACTCGATCGATTTGATCGTCTACTGGATAATCCCGCAGAGGCCAATGTCGTTTTGTCAGTTGAAAAATTTCGCCATATGGCTGAAATCAATATTATCGGAGACCGTCTGACAATAATCGGCAAAGAAGAAACCATCGATATGTACTCGGCGATCGATATGGTTCTTGATAAACTTGAAAAACAAATAAAAAAGAGCAAAGAAAAAATCAGACAGCACCGCAGTGGTGCCAAAGCCCGGAACAAGAGCATGCTGGCAGAAGAAATCAACTTTCCTGAAGAGGAGCTGGAACGCCAAATTAAAATAAAAAATATCGAATATAAACCGATGCATGTTGAAGAAGCTGTTTTACAGATGGACCTGTTAAAGGATAATTTTTTGGTCTTCACCAATGCCCGTTCAGATCTTGTCAATGTTTTGTATCGACGTAAGGACGGCCATTATGGGTTGATACAACCGAACAGCTGAACATATCGCGGGTAGTGGGTTTTTTTATTGCAGCCATCGTCTGAAGGTTTTATAACTCACTGCCCGATTTTATTTTACGAGTTTTATATGAAGATTCTAGAAGTCATGCAAAAAGAAGCGATTTTTGATGATTTAAAATCGCAGAATAAAAAAGGCATTCTTGAGGAACTGGTGGTTCCCCTGGCCGGCATCACCGGTCTGAGTCAGGAAGATCTGACTCGGGTGCTGATGGATAGAGAACGGCTGGGCAGTACCGGTATCGGCGGAGGGATTGGAATTCCGCATGGCAAAATTAAGGACCTCGAAACACTCGTTCTGGGTTTTGGCCTGAGCCGTAAAGGCGTCGATTTTGAATCGATTGACGGACAACCCACCCATATCTTTTTTGTCCTGATAACACCTGAGGATTCAACCGGTCTTCATTTGAAACTTTTAGCTCGAATCTCAAGAATGCTAAAAAATGACCCCTTCAAGGAACGTCTGCTGAATGCGGCCGATCGTCAAGAAATATTGGATATTATCAAAGAGGAGGATGAAGAATTCTAAGCCGCATTGTTCATTAAACGTCTCAGAAATTCTATAACTTATTGTTCCATCATTCCAGTATTCCAACATTCCCTCCGGGGCGTATGCCCTACGGGCAGGAGGCCAATTGGGGTGCAGCTTCTTAGTTCTCTAAAGTGAAACATCTAACCATCATCATTATTACCGGCCTATCGGGCTCCGGAAAAAGCACGGCCATGGCAGCATTAGAGGATGCCGGCTTTTATTGCGTCGACAATATGCCGGTCGCCCTCCTTCCCAAATTTCTCCAATTGCCAATCGAAAGTAACACAGAAATCGCCGGGATTGCTCTGGTAATGGACTTGCGGGAAAAGGGATTTCTTTCCAAATCCAGCCGGATTTTTGAATCTCTCAAAAAAAAAGGGTACCAGTTTGAAATCCTTTTTCTCGAAGCCAAAGAAGATATTCTGGTCCAGCGGTACAGCACCACTCGAAGGCAACATCCACTTTCACAGGGTAAAAGCCTTTTAGAGGGTATCCGGGCTGAAAGACAACAGCTGGAAGATCTGCGTGCGGTTTCCGATAAAATCATCGATACGTCCAATTACAATGTCCATGAACTCAAGTCCAAAATTTTAGAGGTTGCCCGCAAAAGTAGAAAAATGGTCTCGATGCGGATTCAAATTGTCTCTTTCGGTTTTAAATACGGTGTGCCGCTCGACGCCGATCTGATCATCGATGTACGCTTTCTGGTCAATCCCTATTTCGTTTCAGAATTAAAACATCTGGATGGCGAGGACGCTAAAATTAAAGATTTCATCTTAAGTCATAAAGACACCCAAACTTTTCTGAATAAATATCTGGATCTGCTTGACTATTTGATCCCTATGTATGAAAAAGAAGGCAAAGCATATTTAACGGTTGCCATCGGTTGCACCGGTGGTCGGCACCGATCCGTAACCATCGCGCGCACCATCTTTGATCACATTCGAAAAACCAGAAACCAAACCGAAATTGTTCATCGCAATATAGATCAGTCGGCATAACTTGAAGCTATCTCAAAAACGCAAGTGAGCTACGTTGGATAATGGGGTAAAAAAAGTGCCTAAATTGACTAAAGTGATCTAAAGTGCCTAAAGTTGTGGTGTCGCTATGCTCCATCTATTAATAAAATGGATCGTTCGACCCAGTCGTTCGACCCAGAGGCTCTCGACGGGAGGCTCTCGACGGGTAGAATTCCTCAACTTTAGGCACTTTAGATCACTTTTAACTTTAGCTCACTTGCTTTTTTAGGCACTTTAGACACTTGTTTTAAAGGTGAATTATGATCGGTATCGTAATCGTAACGCACAGCCAATTAGGGGAATGCGCTAATTGAAGCCGCTGAATTTATTATCGGCAAAAAACCCTGAAGCGCTGGTATCCGTATCGATTGATTTGAGCGAAAGTGCAGATGTGCTGCGCGCAAAAATTGCCGAAGGTATCAAAGCGGTCAGATCAGAAGATGGCGTACTGATATTAACCGACATGTTTGGCGGAACCCCATCGAATTTAAGCTATTCGTTTTTAGAAGAAGGACATATTGAGGTCATCTCCGGCGTCAACCTTCCCATTTTGATCCAGGCCGTCAATATCCGCAAAAAAATGGAGCTTAACAAGCTGGCAGTCAAACTGGAGGAGTTCGGCAAAAAGAGTATTTCTCTGGCAAGCGGCATATTAAAGGGAAATAAACGGAGTTAATTGACAAGAAGATCCAATGACAATTCAGCACCCGGTGAAGATGCGATGGTAAAGATAAAACATTTAAGAGAGGTTTTATGACGGTAAAAATTGGCATTAACGGATTTGGAAGGATTGGGCGTCTTGTCTTTCGTGCAGCATGGAATCATCCCGAGGTTGAAGTAGTTGCCATCAATGACCTTGCCGATGGCGCCACCATGGCCCATCTACTTAAATATGATTCTGTGCACGGCAGGTTCGAGGCAGATATTAGCGCTAAAAATGACCGGCTGCAAGTTAACGGCAATTCCGTTGCCATCCGGTCTATCAAGGAGCCCGATAAAATCGACTGGCGTAAACTGGGTGTTGATATTGTAGCGGAATGCACCGGTTTGTTTCGCGATCGTGACGGCGCCTCTAGGCATCTGGCCGCCAGAGCCCGTAAAGTCATCATCTCCGCTCCGGCCGGTGATCCGGATATCACCATTGTCATCGGGGTCAACTCAAACCAGTATGACCCGCGTCGCCATCATATCATTTCAAATGCATCTTGCACAACGAACTGTTTGGCACCGGTTGCTAAAGTGATATTGGAGAATTTCGGCTTAAAAAATGGATTGATGACCACCATCCATTCCTATACCGGTGATCAGCGACTGCTGGATTTTGCACACAAGGATTTGCGCCGCGCAAGAGCAGCCGCACTGTCTATGGTGCCGACCACCACCGGTGCTGCCAAAGCCGTCTCGTTGGTATTACCGGAATTGTCGGGCAAATTGAACGGATTGGCCATCCGAGTCCCGACTCCCAATGTATCCTTGGTGGATTTTGTGGCGACGGTAGAGAAATCCGATATTACGGTATCAGAAGTGAACTCGGCTTTGAAAAACGCCTCGGAAGAATCCTTATCCGGCATTCTGGGATATTGTGAAGAGCCATTGGTTTCCTGTGACTTCAACGGATCCTCATTTTCTTCAATTGTCGACGCCCCCACAACCCAGGTGATCGATAATATGGTAAAGGTGCTTGCCTGGTATGATAACGAGACGGGCTACTCCCATCGAATGGTGGACCTGGCTGCCATGGTAGGGCAGGAGTTATAAAGCCAGTAGTCAGATAACAGAGAACAGATAACAGGGGACAGAAAACAGAGGACAGGTATTTATAAGAGATCGCTCCTCGATCGTGTTTCTGCCTCATGCCTACCGTCATCTGTTCTCTGACCTCTGTTATCTGACATCTGACATTAGCTAAAACAAGGAGTTACAATGGAACATCGCAGGCCGCTAATTGCGGGGAACTGGAAAATGTATAAAACACCGGATGAAGCCGCTGAAACCGCGCGCCAGCTGGTTGAACGCGTGGCCGGGGTTACCGATGTCGATATCATGATCGCCCCCACCTTTACCGCCCTTGCGCCGGTATTTGAGGTGATCCAAAACAGCCCGGTTGCCTTAGGCGCCCAGAATCTTTTCTGGGAAAATGAAGGTGCATATACCGGGGAGATCTCCGCTGCCATGCTTAAATCCGTGGGTTGCCGGTATTGCATCATCGGCCATTCTGAACGCCGGCAATATTTCGGCGAGACCGATGAAACCGTTAACAAAAAGATTCAGGCCGCAATCCAGGTTGGCCTTAAACCGGTCTTCTGTGTGGGTGAAACTGAAAAAGAGCGTGAGTCCGAGCAGACGTTATCCGTACTTGACAAACAGGTTAAAAAAGGGTTAGAAGGATTGCTTTCAGACCAGTTGGATATGCTGATTATTGCCTATGAACCGGTCTGGGCCATCGGGAACCGGCAAAACCGCCACCGATGCTCAAGCCCAGGAGGTCCATCAGTTTATCCGATCTCTGGTGGAGAAAAATTTTGGCAATGCGCTGTCCGATTCCATCAGGATTTTATACGGCGGCAGTGCCAAACCGGACAATATTGCGGGCTTAATGTCTATGCCGGATATTGACGGCGGCCTTGTTGGCGGCGCAAGTCTTGACGCCGACTCATTCAGCGAGATTGTAAAATATAAAAAATAAATTTAAGGTTTAAAGAAAAAACATTATGTCCATCATACTGATCGTCGTTCATGTTACCGTAAGTGTCGCTCTGATCATGATTGTATTGCTGCAAACCGGCAAGGGGCGCCGATATGGGGGCCGCCTTTGGCGGAGGATCCAGTCAAACGCTGTTCGGCAGCACGGGGGCCTCAACCTTTTTAAGTAAGGCCACTACCGGCGTGGCAATTATCTTTATGCTTACGTCCCTGGCACTGGCGTACCTGTCCACCCATCGAGCGGCGGATTCGATCATGCAGGGGACCCCGGCGCCGGTTGAACAGTCGGCACCGGCAACCCAAGGGCAGACCGCTCCCGCAGGAAAGCAACGCGCCGGCTAAACCGGCGCAAGCAGAATAAACTGTGCGGAATTAAATTTTGTAGCCTAAGCCGAAGTGGTGGAACTTGGTAGACACGCTATCTTGAGGGGGTAGTGGCCAAAAGCCGTGCCGGTTCAAGTCCGGCCTTCGGCACCAATCATATATTTTTACTCACGGATTCAGCAACTTACTGAATCCGTTTTTTTTATGAAATGTGTTGCCCGTTTTTTCTCTTTCGTAAATCCGTTTAACTGCCCCATGACCTGTCGTTTTCCGCCATGAATCGTCTTCCTGGGACCATGAGCTGTCGTTTTCAGCCATGAGCGGGTAGGAGAAAGCGCCATTCCCTGACTTGGCACGGTGAAACTCGGATGGATAAGACCGCTGTTTTTTTCGATACCATCTTAAAAAGCCAATTTCGTCACTATCATGTTTGCTTCAAAACCAAATTAGAGCGAAGAGAGGGACGGTCATGTTTTTATGCAATTTTATGGCAGCGCACAAACGCCGGTGCCGGTTTTTATCTTTTTTGCCTGATGCCTAACGCCTGATGCCCGCTTTTAAGCTCCCCCATGAACCGTCGTTCTACGCCACGAACCGCCTGCCGCGCCGAAGCTTCAGCGAAGGGGGGTCCTCCTGGAGCCATGAATTGCCTGCCGCGGCGAAGCTTGCCAAAGCGAAGACGGGTCGTTTTCCGGCTTAATCCGGCAGCGTACCCTCCCCACATCAAATAGTTGTCGTGGTCCGATCCCAAAAACATTCAAAACGCTGTGTGGGATACACACCAATAAACAAGTTGATTGAAAAGGAGCAGATGATCAATTTGTCAATTTCAAAGATCTGACCCCATTTTCCTCAGACCCCATTTTCCTCACCGGGCTGCGCCCGGAAGTGTGATAAATCTTTTTCGGGTCAGCTTGCTATTTGCCTGTGTATTTTTTATCTGGGAGGTACCGTGGGGCGAAGCCCCCGGATAAACCAGTGGAAAGCAGATCGTGAAATTATAAAGGGGGAATCTTGATGGGATAAGATTAAAATGATGGTGAGTTCTGGATTCTTTTTAATGCAAATATTTTGAGATCTTTAAATCTTGCAGATTCACACTCGACCATTTGCTGATCCTAACCCAACCATCTCGCCTTTCTTCCTGCGACCTTCGGTCTTGCAATGCCTTTCTTCTTTCAGGCCCTTTGTGAAAGAAACGGTGCAGACTGAAAATTCTGCGCCTGTCTTTGCCGGCTCGTCTTTCTGGAATTATACGGAAGATCTCTGGCATTTTTGGCCTCCTGTGCTGTTTAATGATCTTTATAATCTGATTATAACCACAATTTAATGATAAACACCGAAATCTGATAGAGCAACAGTGTACTTCCGTATTCAGGCTTTGCTTAATAAGTTAGACTATATCCAAAGGAAATGATTAGCCACATAAATAAAAGCAGTAAACAAGTTGCAAAGGATATCAGGGAATTCATTGTGGTTACCATTTAGATTAATTCAAGTCTCAATTTGAATAGCTCCTAAATTTGAGTCGTTTAATGATTAAGAATGCTTACAAAAGATTCTATTTGAAAGGTGCCGGTGCGGAGGCAGAAATTCCAGCTCCTGGCTACGCCCGGCTTCAGTGATGGTTTATTCATGGGGGGGACGAAGCCCCAGGGAAAACTGTGATTGCACAGATCAATTGGCTCGTATTGGCCCAGTTACATGCTGGCAAAAATAGCTACGGAAAGTATCATTAAACTCTCTAAGAGGCCGTATATGAGGACTTCTCCTGAAGGATGTAAAGATATGGGGCTATATGGGCTGAAATGTGGAGGATTACATTCCGTCACTCAACAATATCAAATATATATCGTTTCCGAGACTTTCCAGAAGCTGCGCTTAATACAGTCCTGATTGCTTGGGCTGTTCTGCCCCGTTTGCCAATGACCTTTCCAATATCCGTCTTTGCAACTCTTACTTCCAACACTATGGTGTGGCCACCTCCAATTTCATTGACAGAAACCTCTTCCGGTTGATCAACAAGTGTTTGTAAAATCTTAGTAATCAGATCCTTCATAGCCCAGCCTCCCCATCTGTTAACCAATATTTATTCAGAACCAACCTATATCGATCCTACATCGACATGCAATATAAAATTAGTAAGCACTGTATTAGGGGGCTGGATTCCAGCAGGATATGGGCTTACAAAATAAAAAAGGGTGGCTCCGAAAAGCCACCCCGGATGGTGCAATTTAGATCAGATATATCAACTCAACTTCCACGGCACCGAAGATTTAAAATAAGCAATGAAATGTTAATGTCAACCTTTTGCCCTAATTGAAAAAGTCTTGCGGAAATACCCCTGAGGCTTATGGCTCCGCTATCCGGCTTATATCCCAACTGGCTTTATCTGTGGCGTAACTATAGAAGCATCCAAAGACATAACCATTTCCGTATTGAGGCTTTGCTTAATAAGTTAGACTATACCCAAAGGAAATGATTAGCCACATAAATAAAAGCAGTAAACAAGTCGCAAAGGATATCAGGGAATTCATTGTGGTTACCATTTTAAATTAATTCAAGTCTCAATTTGAATAGTTCCTAAATTTGAGTCGTTTAATGATTAAGAATGCTTACAAAAGATACTATTTGAAAGGTGCCGGTGCGGAGGCTGAAATTCCAGCTCCGGGCGGCGCCCGGCTTCATTGATGGCTTACTTATGGTGGGGGCGCAGCCCCGGGTAAACTGTGTTTGCACAGATTCAATCCTGTATTAACCGTCAGAAAAAGCCTTACAGAAATGCCTCTGTGGCTTCAAGCAAAAGCCTCGCATTTTGCGTTGCAAATGCTTTCATTTGCGATTCTCAAGGACTTTGTACAGGACTGTGATTCAAACTATTGCCGTATAAGGGCTGTAAATGTAAACCTACGGTTGATACGGATTTGTGGGGGATGGGTGGAGGCCACGGGTAATTCCGGCATTTGTTATGGGGATTTAGCGGCAAGATTAAATTCTATTTGTTCTGACACTAACAAATATGATATCTGCAAAATTAACAAAATACTGATATTCTCAATATATCAAAGGTTGGCAGAGAAAAAGACCGACCACAACATATTGGGTTCACCATAATTTCTAAAAATCAATAATACCTTTCGTAGGGTTTGCTAACCATAAGACAACAGGTTTTTTTCAAGTTTATTTCAACAAATTGGCTATGGCTCCTTCAATACGTGGATGCTCAAAGGCAAATCCAGTTTGGATTATCTTCTCAGCAGACATATGGTAAGAATTCATTATTAGACCAGCACGTTCACCCATGAGTAATTTCAGGATGAATTTGGGGACAGGAAAAGGAATGGTTTTTTTATTAAGGCAAGCAGCAGAAACCTTTATAACCTCCTTTTGGTCAACTGGGTACGGCGCTGCGGCATTATAGACTCCTGTAATTTCCTTGTTGTTTGCTTCATGGATGATTATCCGGCACATATCGTCAATATGAATCCACGGATAAATCTGTTTACCATTTCCAAAGTAGGAACCAAATCCCTTTTCGATAGGTGTACGCATCCCAGTAAACGCTCCCCCCGTTGAAGCGAAAACGAGCCCAATTCGGTTTACTGCGACACGAATTCCGAGCTGTTCCCATTCAAATGCCTTTTCTTCCCACACTTTACAGACTTCTCCCAGGAATCCAGGGTCAGTAGGATCCGTTTCTTTAAGAACCTGGCCAGTGTTTGGTTGATAATAACCTTGGGCTGAGGAAGAGATTAAACACTTCACATGATGAGAATGATTCTCAAGATGAGAATACAACAGTTTAAGGCTATTAACACGACTATTAATGATTTCTCTTTTTCGATCATCATCCAGCCGTTTTTCCATGATTTCGGCGCCGGCCAGATGCACGATGACGTCTACACCATCAAAAGATTTTGGATCAATATATTCTTTCGGGATATCCCATTTGAACACCTCAACATTATTAATTTCTCCCGGGTTTCTGGACAAATGCTTAACCCGATCACCTTGTTGAAAGAGGATATCAGACAATCGTCTTCCAACCAGGCCACTGCCACCCGTTATCAGATATGTTTTCATAGTAAATCCTCTAATGATTTTTCTGTTTGCTTCGACTTGCCAAATTTGACATCACCTTTTGGTATATGATTATTAACATCTCAGCTTCTTGCTGCTCCAACCCTTCGAATGCTTTTTGCAACGCTTCTTTTACAATAGGAGTCAGTTTATCCTGTAAGGCCTTACCTGATTCAGTAAGGCTTACTTTAAGCAATCGTTTGTCAACGGAATCCTTTTCTCGTCTCACAAAACCTTGCCGTTCCAGGAGTTTCATCATTTCAGATATATTGTGTCGGTTTTTTGTCGTTTTCTCGGCGATCTTATTCTGATGGATCCCATCAGCTTCCCAAAGTGTGCTGAGCACCGCCCATTGTTGAGCGGTTATTTCGAAACCGCTTGCGCGAAAATCCCGGTAAAGAATGGCATTTAATTCACCAGACATTCTACTAAGCATGTACCCGGGAGAGTTCTCAATCGGAAAAACCTTAAACAGTTCTTTCATTTTCTCTTTTTAATTTAGTTATGTTCGTAACGTTATGATCATAACAATCTATATATTAGAAATCAACCCAAATAATTCAAAATAGCCGTGTCCTTCGGCTATCATTGCTAAATCAGATTTAACAATCAGAATCGAGAACTGACATTACAATTCCACATTTTTTCTATTGGTGGCCTATACAAGATATTGTGGTTATAGAATCTGGTGCAAAACCTTTGATTACTCCAACGTATATGCAAAATAATCAACCCTTAAAAATTACAGATACTGTAAACATCTTACCAGAATTGACCGACCCTCAAATATTGTGATATCAGAATTATGATATCTGTAATTTTGCCTGAGATGGAATACCATCTACGTATCTGTATTTTGAAAATTTTTCATATAGTCTCAATTATACATGCACTCGACTGATATTTTGTTTTTTGGCAAGGGATCGTAGGAATTAAAAAACGCAATTCTTAACTAAAAACATGTGGGAGGCAAAAAATGTCAGCGCTATTTACGTCCGAAAAAATTGGGGAAAAGGAGATTCAGAATAGATTCGTACATTCTGCAACCTATGAATGCATGGCGAGTGATAATGGCGAGGTTACCGATAAGCTTATCAAAAGATACAGTCAGATAGCAAAGGGTGGAGTAGGTTTAATTATTCCTGGCTATCTTTACATAATGACTAATGGCCGTGCTATGCAAAATCAAACAGGGATACACAATGATGATATGATCGAGGGGCTCAAAAATTTAGTTGATGTCGTTCATGATCAAGGTAGCAAAATTGCTTTTCAATTGGTCCATTCAGGAAGGCAGACGAACAAGGATATTATCGGTCAAGCTCCCATTGGTCCTTCAAAAGGTCCACGAGATAACATTTACATGGTGAAACCTAAAGAGATGACGGAGGAAGAAATCCAAGAAATCATCAAGGCTTTTGGCGCTGCTGCTTTTCGTGCCGGTGAAGCAGGGGCAGATGGAGTACAGATACATGCCGCACACGGTTATTTAGTTAATCAATTCCTTTCGCCTTTTTTCAATAAGAGAAAAGACTCCTGGGGCGGTTCAGATGAAAATCGATTTCGTTTTATAAAAGAAGTTGTTTTAGAAATAAGAAAAAATATTTCGGATGATATGTTTGTTCTGGTTAAGCTAAACACCCAGGATTATACACCCAAGGCAGGAATATCCCTTGAGTTGTCCAAAAAATATGCAGAATGGTTGGCTGATTCACCAATTGATGGCTTGGAAGTAAGTTGCGGCACACTCAGCTATTCTATGTTCAATATGGTTCGAGGAGATGTACCGACAAAAGAAATTATTATGAATTTTCCTTGGTGGAGGAAAATATTAGGGAAACTAATGTTGAAAAATATGGAGGGCAAATTTGATTTGGAAGAAGGATATAATTTGGAAGCCGCAAAACTAATTAAACCAGTTATGAAAGGAAAACCACTGTTTTTAGTCGGTGGATTGCGCAAGGTTGCCCACATGGAGGAGGTTGTCAAAAATGGATTTGCAGATTTTATCTCAATGAGCCGTCCTTTTATTAGAGAGCCTAATATCGTTAAAAAAATCAGTGAAGGAAAAGTTGACTCGGTAGCCTGTGTGTCATGTAATAAATGCTTTGCAGCAGCAGCGAATTACATGCCTGTTTATTGCTACAATAAAGGGTTCCCAAAATAAATCACAAGAATTTTTAACTCTGATTTTATCTGGATAACTCCAACGTACATGCAAAATATTCGACCCTTTAAAATTGCATATACTGTAAACGTACAGGCACAATCACTTTGTGTGAAAAAGTTGTGACATATAGCATATCAGAGTCCGGAGATGAAAAATGAATACGGAAGACTTAGGAAATTCAAAGTTTTTGAATTTGCTTTTCAAACCAGCTGGAATGATGATGGGGAGCAGGCTTCGACGGTGGCTCATGAACCCCGTGAAAACCCTGCGAGGTGCTGATATTCAACCTGGGCAGACCGTTTTAGAAGTGGGATGCGGCACAGGGTTTTTCACTATACCGGCTGCAAAGCTGATTGGCGATGAAGGTTGCTTGGTGGCGATGGATGCTTTATCAGATTTTATCAAACAGGTATCAAAAAAAGTACAGTCCGCTGATTTAAAAAACGTCCAGGTGGTAAAACGTGATGCTCTGAATACGGGGTTGGGTGTCGCAAGCATTGACACGGCACTGTTGTTTGGTGTGCTTCCTTGGCCTGCATTGCCCTTAAATCTGCTTTTGCCCGAAATGCACCGTGTCCTGAAACCAGAAGGGAGGTTGGCAGTATGGATGTTTCCGGTTTCTGGTTGGGTGCCAACGTCGATCCTTCGTTCTGGGTTATTCACGTACATGAGCAAACAAAACGGTGTGTATAATTACAGGCGATGTTAAATGAGTTGCAATAAATAGCCCCTTCAAGGATACAGATACATCTCCAACAAAAACCAACTATCTTCCGCCCGAATTTTTATGATATTCGATTATTATCTTTGCCCAGGGGGTGATTCCATTTTTCGGGATTCACCCCCTATTTTTTTATGCATAAAGGTTTTCAATCCATCTGATAGCTTCGGCATCGCTGACTTTTCCAAGATAAATTTGGGTGGTCGAAAGATTCGAATGGCGCAAAATCACTTTTGAAATGATTTCTAACGGAACATTAGATCGGGATGCGAAAGTTGCCGCATGACGCCTCAAATCATGTGGCCTTAATCTTATTCCAACCAACTGGCCGGCTTTTTTCACCATGGCTCTGGCGGCTCCATAACAAATTGGAAAAATCCTTTTATTCGGTTCAATGTTTTTGGAGCGAACATATTCTTTTAGGCGATCGGCTACCTTTTGCGGAATAAAAATCAACTCTTGCTCGTTACCGCTTTTGGTATCGTTTAAAATCAATTTCCGGTCAAGAATATCATTGGGTGTTAATTTCAAGACCTCACCGACTCTCATCCCGCCGCGGGCCATCAGTTCCAGCATTAGCCGGTTGCGGATGTTGTTTGTCCTGAAAATGATTTCATCGACGGTCTCTTTTTCAATAATGTCCCAATGAACAATTGCTTTTGCCCGGAATAGTTTGCGCAGCATTGGGGAATCACATGGATTTTTGAAATCAAAATCGAAGTTATTTATCATAAAATTGAAAAAGGCGGTCAGGTGGGAGAAACGAACCCGTTTTGTCTGGGGTTTTCTGCCCTCGGTGATTTGAGTCATGAAATCCAGAACATCATCCGTTGATACTTGGTTGAGGTTTAGGGTTGCAAAATTTTGGTTAAACTTTGCAATGGTAAATTTGTAGGCCCGGACGGTATTGTCCTTTGAATGGGCCCGGTGATAGTCCAACCAAATTTTTGAAGCTTGTGAAACGTTCATGATTTACCTCCTTGCGGTATTTTGATTTGACATTTGCAAACCGACTGAGGTAAACGGACGGTAGGTGATTTATATTCGCAAGGGCTTTTAAAATTTTTGAAATTCAACGATAGCCATAAGAAATCTGTATAAATTTCAGCGACTTTCCGATTGCAGAGAATGGCAAGATGTCACAACTTCAAAAAGTGTCTCGTTTCAAATCTTCCGTTAAAAACATGTAGCATGATAATATTGATGTTATGTGCCTGCCTCGCAAAAAAAATACTAAAAATTTGCAATTCATAAAGTAGTTCCTATATTTTCGGGAGTAACAAATTGATGGCTTAATTTAATAAGAGCCAAAAGATGGTAGAGCTTAATATGTTAAATTTTCTTTTGTCGGCTTGATGAAAGAGCACAAATTAAAAATCATTTTAATTGTGAGGTATATATTATGAAAAAATTAACTCAAATATTAACAGTAGCAACTGTAGCATTTTTTGTCCTAATCAGTTCCGCTAATGCGGATGAATACGTTTATAAACAAAGCTTTATGCCGAGAGAAACGGTAAAGATAGATCTTGCAAAAACAGCTATGTTCGTTACGGATCCACAAAACGATTTCTTATCAGAAAAAAGTCCTGCTTGGGGGTTAGTCGGTCCGACTGTGATAAAACATAAAGTAGTTGAAAAAGAGAAGACGTTAAAAGCGCTCGCAAAAAAGATAGGAATCCCTGTCTTTTACTCTACCCATATGTACACACCGCAAGATTTTGCGAATTGGAAGAGCTTGAACGGCATCGACAAGATCATGTTTGAGAATAAAATGTTTGCGCAGGGAACCTGGGGGATTGACTATCACCCCGAACTAAAACCAGATAGCAATACTATCGTTATGAATCCACATAAGGGGCTAAGTAACTTTTGGACTGGAGATGCCGCTCTCCAGCTAAGGCAGTACGGAATAGAAACAATCATTCTGTACGGTATGTCAGCAAATATGTGTGTAGAGTCACACGCTCGAGATGCGATTGAAAATGGTTTTGACGTTATTATCATAGCTGACGCCACTGCTGCAGCAGGAGATGCTGCGTATGAGGCAGCTCTTACTAACTATGAATTTTTAGCTCATGAGGTAGTGACCACAAATCAAATTATAAAAAGACTGGAAAAAGCAAAACGGGGAGAATAGTCTGAAGTGGACCCCCTTCTTAGACCATCGAGTGTTGTTTCTTAGTTATGCTCATAGCTCTATGGGTTTATTAACCGCCTCCCCACTCGTGGGGAAGCGGTTTGCATCTTAAACGGCAATTTCAACTTTACCGCTGTAAATTTCCTTCGGGGCCTGTCAATTCAGACGTTAAATGTATCTGCTATCTATCTGGTATTAAATCAGAAGGTTAAACGAAGTGATACTCAAATGATATGTTACAGCGGGCAGTCGGTTTTTTCGGCCCATATCTTCTATTTTAATCCCACCTTAAAAGCCAGCTAAAAATGCCACCGAAATTATTAGCCTTCATCTTGTCAGGATTAATATGCTGGAATTAGAAAGAAGGCACCGGAACAAACCTCCACCAGAGTGAGCCTATTTTTTGGTACGATTCATTCTTCAATATTGTAACCTTTTCTGATAATATACCAGCCAGTTCATCCGTTGGATTTTATCAGCCGCGATGGGCTGTGGATAAAATATCAAGGAAGCGAAAAATTCTATTATGGCACTGATTTGGTGGATTTTTTTCTGGATCTGCTAAGCTCTAAATCTTCCAATGATTTTTATGGGATCGGATTTTTTTCAGCTGATAAAGTAGCTCAGAGCATCGGTCTTGCTTTGGACAGCCTGCAGAGGATCATGGCTGCGATAAAACATGTCCTTGCGGCAAGCAGGGAATTTGGCCACTGTTGCCTGACACAATCACAGATCCGAACTCAGGTCAAAGAACTGATTGAGCAGGATCTTGGTGACCGTTTGCCAGACTTACTGAACCAAATGGGGCAGGACGGCCTCGTGAGGGTCCGTGAGATTGAAACTGAAGATGCGTTTTTAGAGCCGTGCTACTATTCGAAGTCGCTTTATTTTTATGAGCTTTATGCATACACAATTGCAAATTGTTGTGGATGTCATCTGGTAATCTGATATAAATCGCCTCCCCAAAAAGTGTGGATATCTATTTGGGGAAAAAACTAAAAGTACCGACACCCCCTGCTAGGTATTCTTAAAAAATATATACGAATACATCAAAACTCAACTCAAAAGCCTACGTTGAGTAACAAGGGTATTCTGAGGCCAAAAACGGCATTGTTTTTAAGCTCATGCTTTAATTGCTGAGCGTCGTTCATCTTGGTCCGACCCCAACACAGCCGCCATTTATTTCTTTGATAGTTGCCAGAAAGGGCCGGTCTTGCCGATCTCCTTAAACGACGAAATCATTTCCATGGCATATTGCCGGCTGCGGGAAACCCAATCACCATCCAGGCGCCGTCGAAAATAATTAACTGAAAAAAGTTTGGCTTGAGGGTCAAGGGCTTGAGGGTCAAGTCTTCGTTTGGCTTTTCAGGAGATTGCTTCCAATTTGTCCCGGGCGGCGTCTTTGCATTCAGGCTAATTAACTTGTTCGCCCTGAAATCAATGCCTGTTTAATTTTCTTAGGATCACGGCGCAAGTCAAGAACTCTCCACACTACAACTAACGTTTTATTTTCAAGATGGTAATAGATGGCGTAAGGAAATCTCTTGGCCAGCATACGATGATAGCCGAAAACCCTTGGATGGATTCCGGCATGAAGCAGCAGGGAGTCAATGTCTGAAAACAAAGAATCAAAGAAGTACCCTCCCAGCCCTTCTCCTTGTTTCTCATAGAACAATCGACCCTCATATAGATCTTTCAATGCAGAAGAGAGCAGTTTGATTCTCATTCGAATCGTTTCCGTAGTTCCTTTTTTGCAATTTTCCAATCCACAATCTTTTCTTGGCCTGAGTTAAGCCGTTGTTCTGTTTCCAGAAGAGCTTTTTGATGCCAATTTGGGGATTCAACCTCATCATCCTCTCTTGACAGGTCCTCCCAAATGGCTTCCATCACCCTCAATTTCTCTTCTCTAGAAAGGTGTTTTATTTCTATGGTGCTTTGCATGTTGAAAACTCCTTTTATTTTATTAAAGCCACTAACATGCATATCGGGAAATGTCAAATCAACATCTCTTGTCGGCCATAGCTATCTTGTTGAATCTTATAAAGAAATTTGTAAAAAACGACCGGTTTTCAGACATAGGGGCTCCTCGTAGAGGTAAAAACACAGTTGTAAGGACTTTGGGATTCCCTAAGTTTATTTCTTTGATAGTTGCCAGAAAGGGCCGGTCTTGCCGATCTCTTTAAACGACGAAATCATTTCCATGGCATATTGCCGGCTGCGGGAAACCCAATCACCATCCAGGCGCCGTCGAAAATAATTGCCGGAAAAAAGTTTGACGAGATCATTTAAAGGAATCATACCCTCCTCGGTGCCGGCTTCAAACCCGGACCAGTTGCGAACGTGCTCTTCCGACCGGAAGAGATTCATGGTCGCTCAGGCATAGGGAATATCATCGAACCATTTGCGAAACGGTACGGACACATATCCCATAATTTCCGCCGGTTCGGCCTGCAGGATCTCACCGTCGCGTATCTGCACCTGGATCGGTTGGCCGCAGTCCAGACACGGGGCGTCTATTTGAACGATTTTGCCGGGAAACAGCCAGCAAACTGCCAGCGATTCGAATCCTCACTGGCCGAACCATTTTTGTTCCCCGTCGATGGTGATGCGATACTGAGTGGGAAGATGGTTAAAGGGTGCAAAAGAGGTAATAAAATCCGTTTTGGGGAACAACCATCCGGGAATGCCGGCCTTGAAAAGTTCATTCAGGGCCTTGCGGCCTTCTTCCACGGGGACTCCCAGTTCAGCGGCGATTTCCGTGTAGTGGGGTGCCTGACCGGTTTTTACCATCTGCTTAATAATGATGTGGAATATCTGATCTAATCTTTCAGTATCACTCATGACTGAATCCTTTCGCATTTGTTAGAACCCTAATTGAGCGAAAAACGCTCAATTAGGCGTTATTAGTTAACCAATAACGGATAACTCACAATTGGTTTTTAACTCAATTGGGGTTGAAGCTATCGTTGTGGTTTTAGGTGTACTGCCAAGCTTAAGTACCGGCTCCTTTCTTCAAACATCAGTTTCTTATCAACCATCATTTTCAAAAAGGCAACAATTTTATCTTCAGAAAAGGCCGGAAATTGATCTCGAATCCGTTTGAGCGATCGATGCCGCCGGCAAAAAAGATAAATCAGCCTGGAGGTCCCCACCAGACGATGGTTGATGGTTTCAGCGTTGAGATTTCGCTGGCGGATAATCAGAAAATCGCGGCCATCGCGTAAATTTAGGGTCGGAGATCGCCCCGGTCCGCCATTTAGTTCAGTGTAGGTTTTTTGCCAGGTTTCAACCTTATCTTCTACCGGGCGCCAGATCTTTCTCTGGTATCCCAGATCGCCCCGGTAGGCTTGAATCATGAACCGCATCCGGGTGAATACTTTTTTGGGAAATAAGCAACCCCAGTTGGGGTGATTAGAGACGGATCTGATTCCATAAACTTTGGGATCCTGCCAGACAGGGCTGCCCAGTCCCAGCCAGAAACCGACTGTTTTGAGGGGGCGATAGGGCATCGCAAATTCGAGACTCCACAAGGTTTCGGCCACATCCTGCTCATCACTGCCCGGAAACTGCATGATCAGGTTAGAAATATTGGTAATTCCCAAAGCTTCGCAGTCTCTCATGATTTCCAAATTCTGAATGGCAGTCGTACCTTTATGAAGCTTTTTTAATAAGGAGGTGGAGAGCGCTTCAATGCCGATTTGGACTTCCTGCATACCTGCTTGCGCCATTTTTTTTAACTCAGGTTCGGATGTGGTGGCGCGGATTTCTGAAAACAATCGCAGGTCCTTTTTCAACAGGCTCAGTTTTTCGAATATTTTTTTTGAATTTTTCCTGGGCAGCACGTTATCCACCAAGGCCACGGAAAGGCTTGGTATTTTGCGGTCAAATGGTCGATTTCGTCGACCACCTGGACGAGACCTTTGGTGCGATATCCTTCCCACTGCAAATTAAGGTTGCAAAATGCACAGCCGCTCGATTTACCGGATGCGGATATTTTCTGCCACCAGCATCCCCGTGATGTCTCAACCGGCAGGGTAGGGAAAAGCATGTTTTGGGGGGGCCAAGGATTTGAGGAGTTCAAAATAATCGTCGTAATCCGGCGGCGGAAGCGCGGTCAGACTTTTCATCTGCTGAAATTCCGTTTGAGGCGTCATCGATATTTGTCGTCCTGGCCGTGACAATTCCACGAATGCGGGGTAATTCGGAAAGAACGGGAGATGCTTTCAGACAACCAACCAGTTGGCTGAAGGGCAGCTCCCCTTCGCCATTAACCACCACGTCGATTTCGGTAAACAATTTAAAAAAATCCGGCGTTGTTGACCCTGAAAACGTCGAACCGCCGATGACAATGATAAGTTCCGGGAACTTTTGCTTTACACGCTTGATCACATATAAAGCGGAGGTCATTTGACAGAGCGAAACTGAAAAACCGGCCAGCAGATAATTTCCCCAGTTGCGCTGGCTGATAAATGCGTCCGTTGCCTTCTTAACCACGGACATTATTTTTTTTAATCCTGTTTTTTTTATGATCGACCCCGGTGACACCTGACGATTAAATACTCGTTCAATTTTTTCAAACCGCTGCGGGAAAAGAAGGGCGGCATAAACCGCTTCCGCCAGCCAGGTGCGTTCTGAAATCTCGTGATACAGCTGGTAGCCAATGCCGGCGGCTATCTTTAAATAAGCATGATCGGAATGAACTTCTATATCCGGGTGCTTCGACTGCAGATAAGCCTTGATGGCACCCAGCTGAATGGAGGGCCGGCTGTAAAGCGGCCAGGGGGTGGAGATTAAAGCAACATCATTTGTTTTGTTATATGTAGCGGTCATTATTATAGGTTTTCCGCCGGAGGCGGATCAGGTTTCGGGTGTCAGGTTTCAAAGGTGCTAAATCCGCTCCCTGCAACTCTCGTGTGAAACATTGTCAGAGTTTCTTTTTCGATTAGACCGAACGTTTTTCAGGCCGGAGTCTGGGCTGATCCGCCTCCGGAGGAACACCTGAAACCTTCAGTTTCTGACAACATGTTGTCAGATAAAGGCCACCAAAGGCCTATCAACAACGACTTGCTATACCATCACAGATATCCTATACATACCCTCAAAGATTCTATTTTGGCAATGAATTTCAGACGAAGCCAATGCTCCTTGATTATCAAAGAAACAGGTAAAATTATGTCCAAAAAGCCGGATTTAAAAGTAGATATCGGTGCCTTAAAACTTCAAAATCCTGTGATGACGGCTTCCGGCACCTTCGGCTATGCCAGGGAATTTGACCATCTGGTTGATTTGAATCGGCTCGGTGGGATTATTGTCAAGGGATTATCCCTCCTGCCGGCCAGGGGCAACCCGCCGCCGCGGATTGTCGAGACGGCCTGCGGCATGATAAATGCCATCGGCCTTGAAAATGTTGGTATGGAAGCCTTTTTAGCGGAAAAACTTCCCTTTTTGCAGGACCTTGTACCGCCCATCATTGTCAATATTTATGGCAAGCTCAAAGAGGAGTACATGCAGCTGGCGGCCCGCATTGACGATGTCGAAGCCATCTCCGGAATAGAAGTTAATATATCCTGTCCCAATGTAAAAGCCGGCGGCATGGCCTTTGGCGTCGATCCCCAAGCCGCCTTCAGTGTTATCAGCGCAGTGCGGGAGCAAACATCAAAACCTTTGATCGTAAAGCTGTCCCCGAATGTCACGGATATCACCGAGATCGCCACAGCCGTGGAAGAAGCCGGTGCGGATTGCATTTCGCTGATCAATACGATTAGCGCCATGGCCATCGATATTGACACCCGACGCCCCAAGATCGCCAATATTATCGGTGGATTATCCGGTCCGGCCATAAAACCCGTGGCATTGCGTATGGTCTGGCAGGTGGCCCAGATTTCTAAAATTCCCATCATCGGTATCGGTGGGATCATGACCGCCGAAGATGCCCTGGAATTTCTGATCGCCGGTGCGTCGGCCATTCAGGTCGGAACGGCCAATTTTGTCAATCCCCATGCCACCACCGATATTATCGACGGCATCGGGGCATTTTTGATGGAAAGAGACATTACCAGCGTAAAGGATATCGTAGGAACACTAGAAACCTAGCAAAAGCAAAAAAATGGAGTACTGGAGTGGTGGAGTACTGGAGTATTGGTTGTTCCTCCGACTAACAGCAAATCCCATCAACCTCAATACTCCATCACTCCAGTACTCCAATACTCCAATATTTCATGCTTCATAACCCTGCTGCTTCTTTGGCTGGATGTGACTTTAGATATTCCAGCCGGTTCAGACCGTTGACATAGGCTCTGGCACTGGCCGTAATAATATCCGGATCAGCACCCTTGCCCAGTGCCGTCAGGCCGTTTTCCCTCAAGCGCACGGTGACCTCACCCTGAGCATCGGTACCGACGGTCAGAGCGCTGATGGAAAATCGCAGCAGCTCGGATTCGGTGCCGGTGAGACTGGCGATGGTGTTAAATGCGGCGTCGATGGGTCCGTTTCCGTAGCCCGCGCTTTGGACAGATCTTCCCTGTATTTGCAGTTTGACACTGGCCATCGGGCAACACGGTTGTCCCGGCGATCACATGCAGATATTCAAGCTGGAAGACATCGGAGGTGCGCAGGATGCCTTCGGTGACAATTACTTCCAGATCTTCGTCCACGATATGTTTTTTCTTGTCGGCCAATTCCTTGAACTTTTTAAAAACAAGATTGAGCTCATCGTTTGAAAGATCATAACCCATATCCTTCAAATGCTCGTGCAGGGCGTGTCTGCCGGAGTGCTTGCCGAGGACCAGTTTGTTTGTGCTCAGACCGATGGTTTCCGGCTTCATTATTTCATAGGTCATGCGGTTTTTTAGGACGCCGTCCTGATGGATGCCGGCTTCATGGGCAAACGCATTGGCCCCCACGATGGCTTTGTTGGGCTGAACCATGATACCGGTAATCATGCTTACCAGGCGACTGGTCGGATGGATATACTCGGTGTTAACGCTTGTAATGGCGGGAAGAATATTCTGCCGGGTGTGCAGCGCCATAACGACTTCCTCCAGGGAAGTGTTGCCGGCCCTCTCACCGATGCCGTTGATGGTTACTTCCGCCTGACGGGCCCCGGCCTTGATGGCGGCGATGGTGTTGGCGGTTGCCAGTCCCAGATCATTGTGGCAATGCACGCTAAAGACAGCCTTATGAATGTTGGGGGTATGGCTGATGACATAGCTTACCAGATCCGCAAATTCTTCCGGTACGGCATAACCCACCGTGTCCGGAAGATTAACGGTGGTGGCGCCGGCTTCAATGGCAGCCTCGAATACCCGGCACAGGAAATCGCGGTCGCTGCGCGATCCGTCTTCGGAGGAAAACTCAATATTGTCGGTCAGGGTTTTGGCATATTGAATGGACTCCACGGCTGTTTTGACAACCTCATCCCGGGACATTTTCAGTTTGTATTCCAAATGGATATCGGATGTGGCGATAAAGGTGTGGATCCTTGGCTTGGCCGCGTGGCTGATGGCCTGCCAGGCCCGATCGATATCGTCTTTGGATGTGCGGGCCAACGCGGCGATTTCGGTCCTTTCCAGTTTGCCGGCAATCCGGGAAACTGCCTCCAGATCACCATCGGAAGCCGCCGGAAATCCCGCCTCCAGAACATCAATGCCCAGTTTTTCCAGCTGGATGGCCAGCCGCAACTTTTCAGCAGTATTCATGCTGGCGCCGGGAGACTGCTCACCGTCTCTTAAGGTGGTATCAAATATAATTACGCGATCGGTCATTTTTTTTACTCCTATAAGGTTAGTTAAATAGTTGACTGGTTGATTAGTTGAATAGGTGAGGGCATTCCATCCTTTTACAACTTGGCTAATTAACCAGAAACCGGGAGCATAGGCCGCAGGAAGCGGTTTGTCCTAACTCCTGCGGCGATTTTTCCTTTTTGGTTAATCAATGGGATGTTCCTTCATCTCAAATTTACGTGTCGGTACCTTGAGCTTCGTTAATTTCAATGATCCCTGCAATGCTTTAAGCCATTCGGAGTGTTGGAGCGATTCGATTGCGGATTTGGGATTGTGGATTGTGGAATTTTATTAGGAATTTTATCCGATTATAATTGTTTCAATCCGAAATCTGCAATCCGAAATCCCCTGACTCCAACACTCCAGTACTCCAATACTCCTGAAACCTACAAATTAAACACAAAACTTTTCCGGCTTGCTGATCCGTAACAATTGCCCAAAAATTTTGGTTACTTACCGAAGATCGGCAGTTCTTCCTGCGCGGGAAATTTACCGCTGCGAATTCGATTTTCACTTGCCAGTTTGAATTGAAAACTGTCTGCCAGTGCCTGCCAGCTGGCTTCGATAATGTCTTCTGAAACCCCGATAGTGCTCCAGATTTGATCCTGGTCCCGGGACTCGATAAATACACGTACCTTGGCGGCGGTGCCCCGGTTACCGTCGATTACCCGCACTTTGAAATCAATCAGGCGCATGGTATCCAGATCCGGGAAAAATCGAGCCAGGGCTTTTCGCAAGGCGTTGTCCAGGGCACTGACGGGCCCGTATCCCTCCGCGGCGGTGATCTCCTCTTTACCTCCGACCGATATCTTCATGGTGGCCTGGGAAGTGCACGGACGGTCTTTATCTTTTTCGATGGTTATGCGAAATGATTCAAGGGTAAATAAGGGCTCAAATTGATCGGTAAATTTTTCCATCAAAATCTTGAACGATCCCTCAGCCACGTCGAACTGGTAACCCTGCTGTTCCAGTTGCTTAATTTCCGAGACAATCTTACTGCTGTCATAGCCGTTGGCGCCGAGTTCCAACCTCATCCCGGGACATTTTCAGTTTGTATTCCAAATGGATATCGGAGGTGGCGATAAAGGTGTGGATCCTTGGCTTGGCCGCGTGGCTGATGGCCTGCCAGGCCCGATCGATATCGTCTTTGGATGTGCGGGCCAACGCGGCGATTTCGGTCCTTTCCAGTTTGCCGGCAATCCGGGAAACTGCCTCCAGATCACCATCGGAAGCCGCCGGAAATCCCGCCTCCAGAACATCAATGCCCAGTTTTTCCAGCTGGATGGCCAGCCGCAACTTTTCAGCAGTATTCATGCTGGCGCCGGGAGACTGCTCACCGTCTCTTAAGGTGGTATCAAATATAATTACGCGATCAGTCATTTTTTTTACTCCTATAAGGTTAGTTAAATAGTTGACTGGTTGATTAGTTGAATAGGTGAGGGCATTCCATCCTTTTACAACTTGGCTAATTAACCAGAAACCGGGAGCATAGGCCGCAGGAAGCGGTTTGTCCTAACTCCTGCGGCGATTTTTCCTTTTTGGTTAATCAATGGGATGTTCCTTCATCTCAAATTTACGTGTCGGTACCTTGAGCTTCGTTAATTTCAATGATCCCTGCAATGCTTTAAGCCATTCGGAGTGTTGGAGCGATTCGATTGCGGATTTGGGATTGTGGATTGTGGAATTTTATTAGGAATTTTATCCGATTATAATTGTTTCAATCCGAAATCTGCAATCCGAAATCCCCTGACTCCAACACTCCAGTACTCCAATACTCCTGAAACCTACAAATTAAACACAAAACTTTTCCGGCTTGCTGATCCGTAACAATTGCCCAAAAATTTTGGTTACTTACCGAAGATCGGCAGTTCTTCCTGCGCGGGAAATTTACCGCTGCGAATTCGATTTTCACTTGCCAGTTTGAATTGAAAACTGTCTGCCAGTGCCTGCCAGCTGGCTTCGATAATGTCTTCTGAAACCCCGATAGTGCTCCAGATTTGATCCTGGTCCCGGGACTCGATAAATACACGTACCTTGGCGGCGGTGCCCCGGTTACCGTCGATTACCCGCACTTTGAAATCAATCAGGCGCATGGTATCCAGATCCGGGAAAAATCGAGCCAGGGCTTTTCGCAAGGCGTTGTCCAGGGCACTGACGGGCCCGTATCCCTCCGCGGCGGTGATCTCCTCTTTACCTCCGACCGATATCTTCATGGTGGCCTGGGAAGTGCACGGACGGTCTTTATCTTTTTCGATGGTTATGCGAAATGATTCAAGGGTAAATAAGGGCTCAAATTGATCGGTAAATTTTTCCATCAAAATCTTGAACGATCCCTCAGCCACGTCGAACTGGTAACCCTGCTGTTCCAGTTGCTTAATTTCCGAGACAATCTTACTGCTGTCATAGCCGTTGGCGCCGAGTTCGATACCGAGTTCCCGGGCCTTATATTCGACATTGCTTTTGCCGGACATATCAGAAACCAGAACCCGTCTTTTGTTGCCGACCAGTACCGGATCCATGTGCTCGTAAGCCTTTGGGGGATTTCATAATGGCACTCACGTGGATGCCGCCTTTGTGAGCAAAGGCACTCTTGCCCACAAACGGTCGATTTTTTATGGGGACCTGATTCGCTGTTTCACTGATATAGCGCGAAAGGGATTTGAGCTTTTTAAGATTGTCGCCGGAAATACAAGGGCCTTTTCATTTTCAGATCCAGCACCGGAATAACCGAAGTCAAATCCGCATTGCCGCACCTTTCTCCATAGCCGTTGATCGTGCCTTGAACCATAACGGCACCCGCATGCACGGCGGTTATCGTGTTGGCCACCGCCAATCCGCAGTCATTATGCGTATGGATACCCCAGCTTCACAGCGCCATTGGTTGATTTGGTGTGGTTTTTTTCCTCCAGCACTTTTTGAATGTCCTTGACGGCCGATTCGATCTCAAAGGGCAGGGTGCCGCCGTTGGTATCGCACAGTACGATGAAATTCGCCCCGGCTTCCCGAGCGGCAAGCAAAGTTTCTACGGCATAATCGCGATTGTTTTTATAGCCGTCAAAGAAGTGCTCGGCGTCATAGATGGTTTCACGTCCGTTGCTTTTTAAAAAACCTACGCTGTCGTAAATCATGGCTAGATTTTCTTCCAGACTGTTGGCCATGATTTCCTCGACATGCAGATTCCAGCTTTTACCGAATATTGTAACGGTAGGGGTTTCACTGGCCAGAAGGGCCTTAAGGTTGCGGTCTTCATCCGGCTTTATTCCCGGCTTGCGGGTGGAACCAAATGCGACCAGGCGGGACTTGTTAAAGGTTACCCGCTTGGCCAGGTCGAAAAACTGCATGTCTTTGGGATTCGAACCGGGCCATCCACCTTCGATGTAATGTATCCCAATATCATCCAGCCGAAGAGCGATCTTGACTTTTTCATCGGCCGAAAAGGTAATGTTCTCTCCCTGGGTTCCATCTCTCAAAGTGGTGTCATAAAGAAATATTGGTTCCATGATTTCTCCTCGTCCGGAGGCTGGCCTATACTTTTTTTCTATTTTCCGGCCGTAGCGATCGAACAGTGGCACCGGTTTGCCACATCTCTGAATTTTTGACTTCATTCAGTTCTTTATCCAATTTTTCCCGGTAATCCGGCGCGCTGTTGGCTTCCAGGACCCGTTTGGTTTCTTCACCGGAGGTTACTTTCTGGTAAAGCTCGTCAAATACAGGGGCCACCGCATCCCGGAATCGGGGACTCCAGTCCAGGGCGCCCCTCTGGGCCGTTGTCGAGCAATTGGAAAACATCCAATCCATGCCGTTTTCGGCCACCAGCCGGATAAGGCTTTGGGTCAACTCTTCAACGGTTTCGTTAAACGCCTCGCTCGGACTGTGCCCGTGTTTTCGCAGAAGATTATACTGCGCCTCCATAACCCCTGCCAGGCATCCCATCAAGACACCGCGCTCACCGGTAAGATCACTGTGAACTTCCTTTTCAAAGGTTGTGGGAAACAGATAGCCGGATCCGACGGCAATACCGAGAGCCAGGGTCCTTTGTCTGGCACTGCCCGTAAAATCCTGAAATACGGCATAGCTGGAGTTAATGCCGCTTCCGTCCAGAAAATTGTTGCGAACATTGCGACCCGATCCCTTGGGCGCAACCATGATCACATCCACATTATCGGGCGGGATGATTCCGGTTTGATCCTTAAAGACAATGCCAAAGCCGTGGCTAAAGTAGAGCGCGTTGCCTTCATCCAGACAAGCTTTTATTGTTGGCCAGGTGGCAACCTGGCCGGCATCGGAAAGCAAGTTCTGAATGATGGTCCCTTTTTGGGCCGCTTCCTCCAGGGGGAACAGGGTTTCCCCCGGCACGAAACCGTCGGCAACCGCACGCTCCCATGTCCGTCCCCCTTCACGCTGCCCCACGATAACGCGAATGCCGTTATCGCGCAGATTCAAGGCTTGGCTGGGTCCTTGAACACCGTAACCGAGAACGGCAACCGTCTCATTTTTCAGGACATCTCTGGCCTTTTGCAAAGAGAATTCATCGGATGTAATTACCTCCTCCACCACGCCGCCGAAATTAAATTGTGACATATTTACCTCTTTTTTGTTATTCGTTATTGGTTAGACGCTTAATGGTGCCTTATCGACAATTTTAGGCATTTTCTTCATTTGGGTTCACGATACAGCGCCAACGCCCCGCTCCTGGCAATTTTCTCAATGCCCATGGGAGATAAAAGATTGATCAGGGCCGTCAATTTGCCTTCATCCCCGGTAACCTCGATGATGTAATGCTCAGTACCGACGTCAACCACTTTACACCTGAAAATATCAACGATTCGCAATATTTCGGCTCGGGACTCCGGCTTGGCCCTGACGCAAATGAGCACCATTTCTCGTTTAACGGCCCTGGGCCCAGTCATATCGCGTAACTTTATGACGTTGATCAGTTTTCTGAGCTGTTTTTCGATCTGTTCGATCACGGGGGGGTTTGCCATTGTAACAATGGTAATCCTTGACACCCGTGCATCCATGGTTGGCGCGACACACAGACTTTCAATATTAAAGCCTTTGCCGCTGAAGAGTCCGACGACTCTGGAGAGCACCCCCGGCTGATTGTCGACCAACATCGTCATAATGTGTTTTTGTTCTTTCATTTGCTTCCCCTTTGTTCAGACGTATTGCAATTCCAACCTTGCAATGCGTGATTCACAATATAGATAAACCAATAAATGCCTAAAATGCCTGAGAAAAGAAATGCCTAAAGTGCCTAAATTGCCTAAAATGCCTAAAATTGTGGAATCGCTTCGCTCTATCATTTTTAATAACGATCGATGCCCGGCGTGAGCAAACCGGAATCCAAAATCGAAAGACCGGCACCCCGCAACGCGCACCCCGCAACCCGCAACTCGCACCCCGCAACCCGTAACTCGCAACGCGTAGGGGATTCGTCCTCGTCCTCGACACCCCATCTCGTATTACTTCCCATATTCAGCTTTTTCGATTACGAGGACGAGAACGACGACGATTGGAACCACCCCGCACCCCGTAACCCGCAACTCGTAACTCGCAACCCGTAACCCGCAACCCGTTCCTAAACCAGCAGCATATCGGTGATGGCGGCCCCGGCCGGCACCATGGGGTAAACCCCTTCTTCCTTTTCAACAACAAGATCCATGATCGCCGGTTTTGGAATTTTAAGACCTTCCGACAGCACCGACTCGACCTCCTCGGGCTTTGTTGCCCTTAAGCCCACCGCTCCGTAAGCTTCGGCCAGTTTTACAAAATCAGGCGCACAATCCATGCAGGTGGAAACGTAACGTTTATCATAGAATAATTCCTGCCATTGTCTGACCATGCCCATATAGCCGTTATTGAGGATCACAACCTTAACCGGCAGGCCGCTTTGCACTGCTGTGGCCATTTCCTGGATATTCATCTGGATGCTGGAGTCTCCGGCGATATCGACCACGGTTGCTTCCGGAAAGGCTACCTGGGCACCGATGGCGGCCGGAAGCCCGAAACCCATCGCCCCCAGGCCTCCTGATGTGATAAAATGGTTGGGCCGGTCAAATTGATAGTACTGGGCCGCCCACATCTGGTTCTGGCCGACCTCGGTGGTGATAATGGCCTGTCCCTTGGTCAATTCATAAAGTTTTTCGACCACAAATTGTGGTTTGATCACTTCTTTTTGCTCATAGGCCAGCGAGTTGGTGTTTTTCCATTCCTCGATCTGATCAAACCAGGGCTTTCTTTTTTGGTCCAGGTTTCCCAGTTCAAGCTGATCGATCAACTGATTCAAATGCTCCAGGCTGATTTTGCAATCTCCGACGACAGGGATCGTTACCGGAATGTTTTTACGGATGGATGTGGGATCGATGTCAATGTGCACAATCTGGGACTGGGAGGCAAAGGCATCGGTTTTTCCCGTAACGCGGTCATCAAATCGAACTCCGATTGCAATCATCAAATCACAGACCGAGGTGCACATATTGGCCCTGTATGTTCCGTGCATACCGATCATCCCCAGGGATAAGGGATCCGTTTCCGGAAAGGCCCCGAGACCCATCAGCGAGGTCGTCACCGGAATTCGGGTTTTGCGTGCCATCTCGGTTAACTCCCGGGATGCCTTGGAAAGAATAACCCCGCCGCCGGCAAAGATCATCGGCCTTTCGCTGCTTTCGATGAGTTTTCCGATTTTTTTTAGTTGTTTCATGTTGGGGTTATAGGTGGGATTATAGGATTTCAGCTTGACCTTTTTGCCCGGAGTGTATTCGGTTGTTTCCTTGGTTATATCTTTGGGGATATCCACCAGAATGGGCCCCGGCCGGCCGGAGCGGGCCAGATAGAAGGCTTCTTTGACCGTTGCGGCCAGGTCTTCAATAGACATCACCAGATAATTGTGTTTGGTGCAGGGGCGGGTAATGCCCACAATATCGACTTCCTGAAAGGCATCATTGCCGATGAGCGCCGTCGGCACCTGCCCGCTGAGGATAACTATGGGGACAGAATCCATATAGGCTGATGCAATACCGGTTATGGTGTTGGTTACTCCCGGTCCCGACGTCACCAGACAGACACCCACACGACTTTTGGCCCTGGCATATCCGTCGGCGGCATGTACGGCGGCCTGTTCATGTCGAACCAGCACATGGTGGATATCGGTTTTTTCCAGTTCATCGTAGATATCGATAATTGCTCCTCCGGGATACCCGAAAATGGAGTCGACCTCTTCTTCTTTCAGAACTTCCATTAAAATTTGTGCGCCGGTGAGTTTCATGTTGCGTTTCCTTTCAAAAAAAAATCCGTTACCGGCCTCGGGGCTGATAACGGATTTTGTTTTGGTATGTTGGAGAAAGTTAGGCCATTATCAACCCTTTGTGCTCGCCGCAGATAATAATGACTCCGGCGAGTACGAGAATAAGGCTAATAAGGTTTTTAATGGCAATCATTTTTGACATGGTTCCAACACGATTGAATTATTTAATTTATAAAGAATTAACAACGAACGATTTGATTGTCAAGCACTTTCTTTGAATCCACAGCCCTCCGTCAGGCAGGATACAAAGGTTCCTTGCTTTTTGGTCGTTTTTTCAACCAGAAAATTGGCGCCGCAAACCGGACATTCACGGCTGAGCGGTTTGTCCCAGGTGGCGAAGGTGCATTCGGGGAAGCGGTTGCACCCGTAAAAGATTTTACCCCGCTTGGAGGTGCGTTCGACAATCTCTCCGCTGCAGTCTTTTTGGGGGCAGGGTAGGCCGATTTTTTTGCCGTTAGTGTTCGCATTCAAGGATTGGGTACTTTTGCACTCCGGATAACCGCTGCAGGCCAGAAATCCGCCATAGCGTCCTCTTTTAATGACCATCGGCTTGCCGCATTTATGGCAGACTTTATCCGTGGCTTCTTCTTCAGATATTTCTACCGGCTGTATATTGCCCTTTTCATCCCGGTTGTAGTCATTGGAGTAAGTGCAATCAGGATAACCGCTGCAGGCAATAAAATGTCCGTTCTTGCCAACCTTGATGCGTAAGGGCTTTTGGCATTCAGGACACTTCAGGTCGGTCGGCAGACCCACACCTTTTACACTCAACATTCCCTCGGATGCCGAATCCAGATCTCTGCTGAACGGCTTGTAAAACCGATTCAGAACTTGCTCCGATTTAATTTTATCAGACTCGATCTGATCCAGATTTTCTTCCATTTTGGCCGTAAATTCGACGTCAAATATATCCGGAAAGCTTTGCACCAGAAGGTCATTGACGATGAAACCCAGTTCGCTGGGTTTGAAGTAGCTATTAACCAGGTCCACGTATCCCTTGCCGCGGATGGTCGATAAGATGGACGCATAGGTGCTGGGTCGGCCAATGCCGTTTTCTTCAAGTTCTTTAACCAGCGATGCCTCCGAAAATCGCGGCGGCGGCATCGTGAAATGCTGTTTGTGCTCCAGCTTGTTGAGTTTTAAAATCATGCCCTGGGAAAGTTCAGGCAATTTGGGTTTTTTCTGCTCGGAATCACTGGCGATTTCTTCATCGACAGACATGTACAGGGCCATAAAGCCGGGAAATTTAACCGAAGATCCGCTGGCCGTAAACAGGTAATCACCTGCTTTTATTGACACGGAAATCTGGTCGATAAGAGCCTGGGTCATCTGGGAAGAGACAAAGCGCTGCCAGATGAGCCGGTACAGCGCCAGTTGATCCGGTGAAAGATGGGCTTTCACCTGATCCGGGGTATTAAAAACCGATGTGGGCCGGATCGCCTCATGGGCGTCCTGAACTTTTTTCTTATTCTTGAAAAATCGCGGTTTTTCCAGGGCATATTCTTTTCCGAAACGTTCCAGGATTAACTGTTGAGCTTCTGTGGCCGCTTCAGCCGCAATCCGAGTGGAGTCAGTGCGCATGTAAGTGATGAGCCCGACCGGCTCACCGGGGCCCAGGTCGATACCCTCATAGAGTTGTTGCGCGATCATCATTGCTTTACGGGCACTGAACCTGAGCTTTCGAATGGCTTCCTGCTGTAGTTTGCTCGTGGTAAAGGGCGGAAGTGGATTTTTTTTAGTGGTTTTTTTCTGAATTTTTTCGACGATATATTTTTCCCCATCCAGCGCGTTCAATATATCGTTGACTGCCTTTTTGTTGGGGATTTCTATTTTTTTCTGGTCTTTTTTTACCAGCTTGGCAGCAAAAGAAGGCGGAATATCACTTTCCAGATGGGCGGTGACCGACCAATATTCCCGGGGCACAAAGGCCTGAATCGCCCGCTCTCTTTCACAGATGATCCTTACGGCCACCGATTGAACCCTGCCGGCGCTCAGGCCGCCTTTTACTTTTCGCCATAAAAGCGGTGACACCTGGTAACCGACCAGCCGATCAAGAATTCTGCGTGTCTGCTGGGCTTCATATTTGCTTTGATCAAGTGCTTCGGGTGTTGCCATGGCTTTGCGAATGTAATTTTTGGTTAATTCATGAAAGAGTACCCGATGAAATTTCCGGCCCTTTTTTTTCAACACTTCAGAGGTATGCCAGGCAATCGCCTCGCCTTCGCGGTCAGGGTCCGGTGCCAGATAGACGTCATCAGTGTCACCGGCGGCCTGCTTTAAGGCTTTTATGACCTTTTGCTTGCCCGGGATATTTTTATATTTGGGCTTGAACCCGTTTTCCACATCAATGCCCATTTCTTTGCTCGGAAGATCCTTAATGTGTCCGACGGTTGCCGCAACATTATAGTCTGTTCCGAGATATTTTTTAATGGTTCTTACTTTTGTCGGTGATTCTACGACAACTAACGGTTTGCTGACTGCCATTACATGCACCAGTTCCGGTTGAGTATTTAAATTACCCTATTAATTGTTATGTTTCTGCGAAGATTCGTGTAAAAGTGTATTCATAACTATCGAATACCTAACCCGGACAAGCCGGAACCAAAAAGGATTAATCACGAAAACACGAAATTTGGAAAGCACGAAATATTTCTTGTCTTTCGTGTTTTCGTCGTTTCGTGCTTTCGTGATAAATTAGTTTTTTGATAAAATGCAAAGAATTCACAACTAAGACTCTAATTGGATCCGTCTGAGGCGGAGAACAAATTGCCACAAAGGCACCAAGACACAAAGCGAAACCTTGCGTTCCTTACAAAATGTTGTCAGATAAAGGGCACTAAGGGCCTAAATAGTGTCATCCAAGAAAAAACGCAATATTTTAGCGACCAACACCTTCGGGTCCTTCGGTGATTGAAAAAAGCTTCCCCGGTGATTGCTGAACCATACCCTTCAGTTCTAAATTTAACAATATACTTGACAGTTTCCCGGGTTTCATTGAAATTTTTCTGACCAGGTCATCGATGTGTACCGGATACGGATCAAGTGCCTGGTATACCCGGACTTCGTCATCGGATAGCGCGGCCAACTTTGTCACGGCCTGGTCCGGGGGACTATTTTCACGGCGCGCATTGAAATCAAAAAAGGCTGTCAGTTCTTCGACGATATCTTGCGCATGTTCTACGAGCTTGGCCCCCTGTTTTATGAGTGTATGCGTGCCGGTGCTTTTAAATGAGTGGATACTGCCGGGTACCGCAAACACTTCACGATTTTGTTCGGCGGCCAGGCGGGCCGTAATCAGAGAGCCACTGTTTCTGGAGGCCTCGACGACAACGGTTCCCAGCGACATTCCGCTGATAATTCGATTGCGAATAGGAAAATGATGCGCTTCGGGCGCTGCCATCAGCGGAAATTCCGACACGACGGCACCATTTACAGCAATTCTATGAAAAAGTTTTCGGTTTTCGGCCGGATAAATTCTCTCCAGTCCACTGCCCAGCACAGCGACGGTTTTCCCCTTTGACGCCAGCGCACCTTCGTGGGCTGCCGTGTCAATGCCCTGGGCCATGCCGCTGACAATGGTCAGGTTGTGAGCAGCCAAGCTCACACACAAATTTTTGGTGGTGGTTAAACCATAACGGGTGGCGTTGCGAGAGCCGACCACCGCAAGGTTCCCTGAATGGCCCTCCAGTTGACCGTAAACATACAAAAAAAGCGGTGGGTCAGGAATTTCGCGCAACAGCCGGGGATAATTTGAATCCGTCAGGCATACGATATGGTAATCGCTGCGTGCCACCAATGCCAGTTCCGCCTCGATACTATCCGGCAGGCGGTGTTTTTTTAACGCCATCACATGGCGATCGGTCAACCCGGTTACTTGCAGCAGTTCTTGATCAGAAGCCTGAAAGATGTTTTCCGGGGATTTAAAGCGGTCTATCAGGCGCTTGCACAGAAGATTTCCGATGCCCGGCACACTTTTAAGATAAAACCAAGGTCGAATGCTGTCCATAACCGTAACCCGGATAAACCGGAGAATGCCTAAAAACAGAATGCCTAAAATGCACTAAAGTGCCTAAAATGCCTAAAGCCGTTCGGCCAAGAGGCTCTCGACAGGTAAATGTATTCTATCGATTTTATGAAATTTGCAACTCACGCTAAGTTGTCATTTCATTGGTCTGGTCTCTGGCCTCCCATACTGCCAGCGTCAACGACTTATACAAAAGACGGAGCGAAGCGACACCATAATTTTAGGCACTTTAGGCATTTTAGTGCATTTTAGGCATTTTTTGGGCCAGCTTGATTTTGACTCACAAAATTGGAATAATCCGTTTGCTCCAGAATTGTTACTTTTTCCGCTGCCGTCCCTGCCACGCCAAAAGGATCGGGCTGGCAACAAAAATGGACGAATAGGTTCCAACTGCAACCCCGACGATTAAGGCAAACGCAAAGTCATGAATAATACTACCGCCCAGGACAAACAGGGCGATGACCACAAAAAGGGTGGTCATCGACGTTAATATGGTGCGGCTGAGCGTTTCATTAATACTGCGGTTTAAAATGACTCCCAATGGATTTTTATGGTATTTTCTCAAATTTTCGCGAATGCGGTCAAAGACAATGATCGTATCATTTAAGGAGTAGCCGATAATGGTCAGCAAGGCGGCGATGATGGCCAGGGTAAACTCCTTATCGAATAGAGAAAAAAGGCCGACTGTAATGGTTACGTCATGCACCAGAGCAACAATTGCGCCCATGGCGTATTTGAGTTCAAGAAACCAGAATAAAATCAGGGCCACAACTAAAGCCACCAAAATCAGAAAAGGAATGCTGACGCTAAACAGAGTAAAGATATATACCGCTCCGATTAAAGCCGCTGCCATGAGGCCGCTTATGACCCATTTGAGTTCGAAACGGCCGGAAATGTAAATAGTGATAAACAGCAATGCATAAAACATGGCAAACAGGGCCTTTTCTCTCAAATCCCGGCCCACCTGGGGACCGACCATTTCTACCCGCCGTATATCAACTTCATCTCCGGTTGAGGAAGCCAGGGCTTTTTTCACATCTGTGGTGAAACCTTCAGTTGTCATGACCGAGCTGTCGGTGCGGATCAGATACTCATTGGCTTCCTGGTCGCCGAACTGTTGAACGGAGGATTTACCAAGTTGAATGTCCTTCAGACCAGTTTTGATATCATCTATTTTAACCGGGGCGTGAAATTTCACCTGGATAAGGGTCCCGCCTTGAAAATCAATGCCCAGCCTCGGGCCTCCATGGAGGATAAGGGACACAATACTGATCAGGATCATCACCGCCGACACCACATAGGCTATTTTTCTTTTACCGATGAAGTTTATGTTAACACCAGGCTTTACAAATTGCATATAGCTTCCTTCTGAACCTGTTTACGTTTAGGTTGGTTAGGCCCTTAGGGCATTTTTCCGACAACATGTTGTAATAATTGCACTGCTAAGTTATCAGCGCGGTTGCTGCCCCCAGGGGCCATGTTTTATACACAGGATACTAAAGTTTAGATGCTGAGCGTTTTCACTTTTCGATGCACCAAAATATAGTTAAAAATCAACCGCGACAGGATCAGGGCCGTAAACAGACTGGCGATGACACCTAAACTCAAAGTGACGGCGAATCCCTTGACCGGTCCGGTACCAAACTGGAACAGGACAATGGCTGCGATTAATGTTGTCACGTTAGCGTCCAGAATGGTCAGGGTGGCCCGATCATAGCCGGCATCAATGGCCGCCATGGGCGTTCTTCCCAGCGCCGTTTCCTCTCTGATTCGTTCAAAGATAATCACATTGGCGTCTACCGCCATTCCGATGGTTAGAATTATGCCGGCAATACCCGGCAGGGTCAGGGTGGCCTGCAAGCCGGCCAGTCCTGCACCGATCAGCAGAAGGTTAAGAAGCAAGGCCACATCTGCAATCAGGCCGGCTGTTTTATAGTAAATTACCATAAATATGACCACCAGCAGACCGCCGATACACATGGAAAGCAGGCCCTTGCGAATGGAATCGGCTCCGAGCGAAGGTCCTACCGTTCGTTCTTCAAGAATGTTGACCGGCGCCGGAAGTGCCCCGGCACGAAGAATGATGGCCAGATCACGCGCTTCCTCGGTGGTAAATCGTCCGGTAATGCGGGCCTGACCGCCGGCAATTTTTTCCTGGATCACCGGGGCAGAGTATACATGGTTGTCCAGTACAATGGCCAGACGCTTGTTGACATTGTCTCCCGTAATTCTTTCAAAAATGCGGGCGCCTTTTTTGTCAAAATTAATGGAAACATAGGGCTCATTGAACTGGGAGTCTATTGCAACCCTTGCATCGGTCAGGTAGCGACCGTCTAACAAGGTCCGTTTTTTGAGAAGAAAGGGGGTCTTTGAAGTTCGCTGGGTTTGCGGGTCTTCATCGATCTTATAAAGGATTTCCCTTCCCGGTGGGACGTTGCCTCCCAACGCGGCATCCAGTGATTGGGTGTCATCCACGAGTTTAAACTCCAACATCGCTGTTTTGCCGATCAGGTCTTTGGCACGCTGGGTATCCTTGATACCGGGCAACTGAATTAATATCCGCTTTTCACCCTGGCGGCGGATATCCGGTTCGGACACACCGAATTGATCAATCCGGTTGCGAATTGTTTCAAGGGCCTGGTCAACTGCCAATTTTTCAATCTGGTCGCGATCGCTATCGGGAATATCCATCATGATGGTTTGGATACCGCCGGCCTTTTTATTGGAAAGCTCACGCAGGTCTCTGAATTCGTCGTCAAGAAGGGCCCTGAATTTTTCGATACTTTCTTCTTTTTTGACTTCAGCAGAAATTTTGTTGCCCTCGACTCGCTCTATGGCGACATGGCGAATACGCTTTTTTTTGAGCAGTTCCCGCATTTCCTGGGAAATACGCTCAACCGTGCCTTCGATGGCTTTTTCCGTATCTACTTCCAAAACCAGGTGCATGCCGCCCTGAAGGTCAAGCCCTAAATTGATCTGTTTGTGAGGCCAAAGGGCCGGTTTCCAACTGGGAAGGATATAGATGATTGCCGTCACGATAACGACAAAAACCAAAACCTGTTTCCAAGAAAAATTCTTCAATGATTTTTTCCTTTTTACAATAAGTGTTTAGCTCGACGCATGATTGGTTTGTTTGGTAAAGCCCTAACCCGGACAAGCCGGAAAAATGGCCACAAAGGCTCAAAGACACAAAGAAAAACTGTTTGCTAAAATTCTTCTTTGTGTTTTGGTGTCTTGGTGGCGATAATGTTTTGCCACAAAATGCACAATCCGCCTGAGGCGGACTAAGGGCCTAACAGGCGCATACAGTACACAAAAGCCCCGGAAAATTTGTCAAATGGTCACCGGCCAAACTGAATTCGGTGCTGCCGTTTTAAAGCGGGAACCTGAATCAATTACCACCCGCATACCCGGTGGTTTGAAACTGCCTGCCATCAGCGGGTTTTACAGCCGCAGGTCGCAAATACAAAACCACCGCAGTGCTTTCCCGATTGAACCGGAACCGGAGCCAAGCAGCCGGTTTGTAGGGTTTGAATCCAAGCACCCCTAAAAAAACGACTCAACGAAGCGACCACTTATCCAAATTACGTGGGGCCTAAGGCTCACCCAAATGAATAAATCATTGGATGAGAACCCTGATTGAAAACAATACTTAATGGGGTGTTATTTTTTATCCGGCTGGCTTTGGGCTGCCGGCTGCGAAAGGCCCGACACATTGCCGCGGGCGACTTTAACCCGAACTTTGTCGGCAATTTCAACCGTTAATGTCGTTTCATCCATTCCCGTAATGCGGCCATGAAGGCCACCACTGGTGATGATGCGGTCACCTTTTTTAAGGTTGCCGATCATTGCACGGTGTTCTTTACTCTTTTTTTGCTGGGGTCGGATCAGCAAAAAATAAAAAATGACGAACATCAGGATTAGCGGAATAAACCCCGCAAATCCACCGGCGCCTTCTCCTCCAGCACCCCCTTGACCCAACGCATAGGCTATATCAAACAAGATGAATCCTCCTTCCAGGTTATTGGCTTTTAGGTTAGTCTATTTCGTCTTAAGTGACGATTCTATTTTTATCAAAATGGCGCTGATATACTTTAAAAGATTGATTTCGTCAAATCATTCTTGAAAATTTTTAATCTTGGCTTCGAAAAGCTTCTGATTATTCAACGCAAATAATTTCGCTGTCTCCCGGCACCATTGATCGATCGCCTTCGATTTCAACACTGAGTTCACGCCTGACTTCCAGATCGACAATTTCCCGGCGCTTTTTGTTTAAAAGGTATTCAGCCACCTCAACCGGTACAATTCCTTTAACCCGATTGACTTTTTCTTTCAGTGTTTCCAGGCTCAATTTTCGCAGAAAGCCGATACCCAAGGTCTCGGCTGACGGAACCAAACCTTTGCCTTGACAGTATTTGCAGGGCAAGTAGCTCCCGAATTCGATGGATGGACGAATTCGCTGCCGCGACATCTCCAGCAGTCCGAATCTTGAAATTTTGCCCACTTTTGTGCGGGCTTTATCTTCTTTTACATACTTTTTCAGGACACGCTCGACATCCGCCCGGTGCTTGGGATCTCTCATGTCAATAAAATCGATGACGATAAGACCCCCCAGGTCTCTTAATCGCAACTGCCGCGCACTTTCTTCGGCCGCCTCAAGATTGGTCTGATAGGCCGTCTGTTCAATGGATTTTTCGTGGGTCGATTTTCCCGAGTTAACATCAATGGTAACCAGGGCTTCAGTTTGCTCTATAACAATGGTTCCGCCGGACTTTAAGCCAACCCGGCTTTCAAAAATCGAAGCGATCTGGTCTTCGAGCTGAAACTTGGAAAATATGGGTTTAGCGCCTTTATAATGTTTAACAATCTTGTCATGACGGCGCGAAAACAGCTTGGTAAAGTCTTTAACTTCGTTGTAGACGGTGACATCGTCGATGAGAATTTCAGTAACTTCCGGTGTAAACGAATCTCTTATAGAACGGATGACCAGATGCCGCTCCTTGTAAAGCAGGGCCGGGGCCTTTTTTTCCATCACACTGCCCTTAATCTTTTTCCATAGCCGCAAGAGGTAGTTCAAATCTTTGGAAAGGACGGTTTTGTTGGCATTGGCCGCGGACGTTCGAATAATAATACCGAAAATCCTCAGGGATTTTAAGCTTGCTTACGATGTCTTTCAGACGTTGGCGCTCGTCTTCGCTTTCAATTTTGCGTGAAACTCCCACATTGTCACTTCCGGGCCTGAGCACCATGTATCCTCCGGGCAAAGAAATATAGGTGGTCAACATAGCCCCTTTTTTCATAAAAGGGTCCTTGGTAACCTGCACCATTAATTCCTGTCCGCGCCTGACAAGCTTTGTCAAGAGAGCGTTTTTCTCCATGCGGTGTCCGGAAAATAGTCGCTGTGGATTTCGTGTCTTTGCAAAAATCCGTGTCTTTCGGCGCCGTAGTCGACAAAAACAGCCTGAAGACTCGGTTCAATCCGTATAATGGTGCCCTTATAAATATTGCCGTGGGTTATTTCTTTCAAGCTGCTTTCAATATGGAAATCTTCGAGTTTGTTTTGTTTGACCTTGGCAACTCTGCATTCTTCGGGGTCGACCGCATTAATTAAAATTTTTATGCTCATGAATTCTATCCTGGTCATCACCAGCTATGATTGGCAGCCCTATCAGATTTGGAGGGGCGCGGGCTCTGTAACCGGTGGACAACTCTTAATATATTCACGATATCCAAATGGTCAATCCGGTCCCCGATCGCTAATCGATGGTAAAAAAAGGCTTGCATATATTGGCTTGAATATTAAATTGTTAGATACAAGTCAAACGATTTCTGATTTGCCGCAGCAGTCTTTCAATCGTTTTTGGTTTTAGCTGCACTTTGCGGCGGACATCCTGTCCTGGATCGGGAGTTGACGCCATGACGTGTTATCTGTATGATATCCTCTCAGGCGGAGAGCCAAAAAGGATTGCCACAATTAAACGCTTAACTGATCACTTGAACAGAGGAAATGACATTAATGGACGAGAAATACGATCCAAAGGAAATTGAACCCAGGTGGCAAAAGAAATGGGAGGAATGGGATTTATTCAGGGTAGAGGATGACCCCGCCCGGCCGAAGTATTATCTGCTCGAGATGTTTCCCTATCCTTCGGGCCAGATCCACATGGGGCACGTCCGCAATTATACCATCGGTGATGTGGTTGCACGGTATAAACGAATGCGAGGGTTCAACGTCCTGCACCCAATGGGATGGGATGCTTTCGGCATGCCGGCCGAAAATGCCGCCATTGCCAATAAGACCCATCCGGCCAAATGGACTGAGGCTAATATTGATGCCATGCGGGCCCAACTCAAGCGAATGGGATTTAGCTACGACTGGAACAGAGAGTTGGCAACCTGCCGACCGGATTACTACCGCTGGGAACAATGGCTGTTTTTAAAAATGTATCAAAACGGCATGGCCTACCGCAAAGAGTCTTTTGTTAACTGGTGTCAAGACTGTCAGACCGTACTGGCCAATGAACAGGTTGAAGCCGGGTTGTGCTGGCGCTGCGGTCAGCAGGTTCGCCAGAAACAATTGTGGCAATGGTTTTTCAAAATTTCCGACTTTCGCTCAGGATCTCCTGTCGTACTGCGACAAATTGCCGGGATGGCCGGAAAAAGTGATCACCATGCAGAAAAACTGGATCGGCAAAAGCGTGGGGGCCCAAATCAACTTTGTCGTTGAAGATCACGATGAGGTGATCCCGGTTTTTACTACCCGGCAGGACACCGTATTTGGTGCAACTTTTATGTGTCTGGCTCCCGAACATCCCCTGGTGACCAAACTTTCCAAAGGGTGTGCCCGGGAAAAAGAAGTACTGCAGTTTGTCGAACGTATAGCCTTGCAGGACCGATCGGCGCGAACTATCGAGAACTATGAAAAAGAGGGGGTCTTTATCGGTGCTTACTGCTTAAATCCATTGAGCGGAAGGCGGATACCAATTTATACGGCAAATTTTGCGTTGATGGAATACGGCACCGGTGCGGTGATGGCCGTTCCGGCCCATGATCAACGTGATTTTGATTTTGCCCGCCAGTACGGTCTGGACATTGTGGTGGTTGTAAAGCCCGATGATTCCGATCTGGATGGGGCGACCATGACCGAAGCCTATGTGGGAGAGGGCCGCATGATCAATTCCGGCCAGTTTGATGGGATGGGCAATCGCGAAGCCCTTGAAGAGATCGCCTCGTATCTTGAAAAAAACAACCATGGAAAACGAGCGGTCAGCTTCAGGCTGCGAGACTGGGGAATATCCCGTCAGCGATACTGGGGGGCGCCCATTCCCATGATCCATTGTGAAGACTGCGGTATTGTGCCGGTACCGGAAGAGGACCTACCGGTAGTATTGCCGGAAGAGGTTGAAATGCTGGCAGGTGGTAAATCGCCACTGCCCGAACTGGATGATTTTGTAAACGTCACATGCCCCCAATGCGGCCGTAAAAATGCCAGACGCGAAACCGACACCATGGACACCTTTGTAGAGTCATCCTGGTATTTCGAAAGATATTGCAGCCCCCAATGCAACACCAGCATGTTTGACAGGGAGGCGGTCGATTACTGGATGCCGGTTGATCAATACATCGGCGGGGTCGAACATGCTATTTTGCATTTGCTCTATTCCAGATATTATACCCGGGTGTTGCATGATCAGGGGCTAGTTAAATTCAAAGAGCCCTTTACCAATCTGCTGACCCAGGGAATGGTCTGCAAAGAGACGGTCATGTGTCCCTGAACACGGTTATCTTCTGCCCCAGGAGGTTGACAGCCGAAAGGGAAAACCGCGTGTGCAGCAAGTGCGGCAAGCCGGTGACCGTCGGCCGGGTTGAAAAAATGTCCAAATCTAAAAAAAATGTGATCGATCCCAATATTTTGATTGATAAATACGGTGCCGACACCACGCGATTCTTCTGCCTTTTTGCTGCTCCGCCCGAGCGGGATCTTGAATGGAGCGAGCAGGGCGTCGAAGGCGGCTATCGATTTTTAAACCGAATTTGGCGGTTGGCTTCAGGTTTGATGGATGAGATCAAAGATGTGCAGGCCTTTCAGGGCCACCCGGATAGCCTGGACGACACCATGCGGCCGCTGTTCCAAAAAACCCATCAGACCATTTACAAGGTAACCAGAGACATTGAAAATCGTTTTCATTTCAACACGGCCATCAGTGCGGTTATGGAGCTGTTTAACACCATTAGCGGCATTGCCATGCAAAAAGATAATAGCAGCCATTTGGCGGTGATGCGCCTGGCGATTGAATCCCTTGCCCTTCTTCTGGCTCCGATTGCACCTCATTTTGCCGAGGAATTGTGGGCGGCGCTGGGGCATAAATCCAGTGTGCTCCTATCCCCATGGCCGCAATACCGTGAAGATGCGCTCATAAAAGACGAAGTGCTGATAGTGATCCAGGTTAACGGCAAACTGCGAAGTCGCTTCCAGGTCGCGACGGGTACCGACGAAGAAACCATCAAAGAAATGGCGCTGTCAGATGAGCGGATTCAAAAATTCATTGATGGCCAAAGGGTAAAAAAAGTCATCGCGCTAAAAAATAAACTGGTTAATATTGTAGTATGAATAAAAGGTATAAGGTTTAAGGTATAAGGCCTCTGGTTTCTGGCTACTGGTCTACTGGCTTAAAGATAAGTGGTGCTCGATACTGGATGCTGGATAGAATGGGCACAAGGCACACGGCGTAAGGCGCAGGGTCAATGACAATGAACAAATGAAACCTTTTTTGTTTAACCTTACGCCTTGCGCCTTATACCCTATACCTTCCACCATATCGTTGGAGGTAATATTGATTTTAAAAGCCAGAAATATAGGTTTTATCAGCATATGCCTTTTTTGCCTGGTTGCTTGCGGCTATAAGTTTGCCGGATCGGGCGCTTTTCCTGGGGGCGTGAATTACATATTTATAGAAGTTTTAGAGAATCGCACATCCAAGATCGGCCTTGAGAGAATCGTTACCAATCAGCTGGTATTTGAATTCACCCGGCAAAGAGAGAGCAGTATGGTAAGCAACTTGAAGGATGCGGATGCCGTTTTAAAGGGCACGATCAATTCCGTTCGTACCCAGACCATATCCCGGGTAGACACAGCGGTCGCCAGCGAACGGGAAGTCGTTATGACGGTCGATTTGAAATTGGTCAAAAGGGACGGTGGAGAAATCATCTGGGCTGCGAAGGGCCTTTCCGACAGGGAGGCTTATGATGTTAACGACGTCAAAATAGAAACCGACCGGAACGAGGCATTGGCTCTCACAAGGCTTTCGGCGCGAATATCGGAACGAATTTTCAATCGATTAACGGATAGTTTCTAATCCGCCGCAGGCGGATCAGGTTCCAGGTGTCAGCGCCGCCGCCGGCCTGAAAAGCGGCCAGTCTAATCGAAAAAGAAACTATGTAGTTTCACACAAGCGAAGTGGTATAAGGTATAGGGTATAAGGTTGAAGGCGCAAAGCGTCTGTAGACGATCTAATCGGATTCTTTTCGTCCTCGTGCTCGTCCTCGAAATCAGAGTCTTATAGGGTACGAGGACGACGACGAGGACGACAAAGTCTGTACTCTATAACCGCGTGGGGAACTCCACGAAAATGACACTTGATTTCATGAAGTTTCATACGAGAGGTCAG
>PVMK01116218.1_pt1 | contig 48638 bp, 35 predicted proteins | sample 1853481 | NCBI WGS metagenome assembly PVMK01 (sample SAMN08533507, study PRJNA380276) | Marine sediment metagenome, whole genome shotgun sequencing project.
CTTTATGGGGAAGATGCAAAGCAAAAAGCGGGCCAGTTGTTCGGGTCCACGATGAAGAAGCCGTGCATGTCGCCAGCGCTGATAAGCTAACTCGGAACTGTCGGTAATCGTTTGCGGCCCACAAAATGCTGAACGACAGTCTTGCGTTTCAAGGCGAATACGCGCACGAATTGCGGCATACGTAATCGTTTACCCCTTGCCGTTATCGAGTGACACGAAGCCCAGTTGCAGGGCGTTGCGTCTGGGGCGTGAGGGCGCAGCGGGTGCGTCGCTACGGCGGGTTGCCTAGGGCAGCAATGAGAGTGTCCGTCGCTCGGACCCCAACCGCGAGTAACTCCAGTTATTCCCGGGTGAGCTCTCGTTCTGGGTAGCAATGTCGGCCGTCGCCACAGCTGTCTCTATGAGCGCCAGCGCCTGAGAGGCCATGCATCAACCACTTCGTCTATGGGCGGACCTGGAATGGCGACGGGTCTCCATGAAAAGGGCCCCGTACTCCAATTCCGCTTCGTATTGATTGTGGGCTCTGCAGCGGAACTCGATGTTGTTGGTGTCGTGCGTGCCGCCTCTTGCGTAAGGTATCCGGGGGTGAAACTCGACTTGCCATCTGGAAGAGCAACGGCGGCCTTCGGTGTCGACGAAAGCGCATCGCCCCTCATCTCGGTTGAACACCTCCCGGCGAGCCTGGGCGGGAATCGCGCGGGTCTTGCTACCGCTCTTCTTCTGAGTTCGGTGAGGCCTGTTCGTGAGCGCCGCCTTCCTCTTTTTCGTTTCGGTTAGCAGTGCATCCAATGCCCGTTCGACAATCTTGGCTGGGTCCCCCGCGCGACCATGTCCAGAATGCAGGGAAAACGACAGGTCGCGCGACCTGCTCGGATGCGCCTCGCCGCAACCGCTTCGTGCGGAAAGCGAACATCGAGCCAGCGTCGGTGTCAGTGTCAGTGCCAGTGTCAGCGCCAGCGTCAGTGTCAGCGTCAGCGTCAGTGTCAGTGCCAGTGCCAGTGCCAGTGCCAGCGACCGTGACCGTGACCGGTCACTCCGACCTAAATGGAAACGATACGTTCTCGTAGTACTCTACCCTCGGCTCCCCACCGGGCCCGTCAAACACCACGGCTGCTGCGTCGATGCGCGCATGTACCCGTCCGAGTTTCTCTCTGCGTAGCCACATCGCCGTGGCACGCCTCACTCGGGCTAGCTTCTTCCCAGTGATCGTCTCCGCGGGGAACACCGGGCGTGCGCTGGCGCGCGAACGCACTTCGCACACGACGATCAGCGAACCGCGCCTTGCGATCACGTCGAGCTCCAATCGGCCGACCTGCACGTTGCGGCCCCAGATCTGAAAACCACGCTGCTCTAGTAAAGACGCAACGAGGTCTTCGGCTCGGCGGGCGAGTGCTGTTCTATTACTCGACTTCGAGGAGCGGGTCGCGGACGCAGTAGCTTCCGCGCAGCCCGTCGCCGCCGGTCTCGAGAACTTCTTCGCAGATGAAGCCGCCTGGGCAGCCGCAGGTCGGGAGGCCGCTTTCTGCGGGCGCGCCGCATCGGCAGGAACAGTAGACACGGCGCTCGACTTCGTTTTCGGAGACGCACGTCGAGGGCTCCCCTTCGACGTCTTTCGAGCAGTCCGGCTGGAGGTTGTTCGGGTCACCGTCAGTCCTCGGACGAGGCACACCCGTGTTGCGCATTGGACCGAGCTGGTCTCCAGATAGGTTTCCGACTCCAAGAATCCGCCTTCGGGCACGGCCTCGGGCACGCATGGATCGCCTACAGCGCTGTTCGCACAGCCTGACGCGGCCAGCCACAGCAGCGAGATCGCTACAAACCCCATCAATTCAAGCAACTTCTTACTCATCATGTCCCCCTGAGAGCCCCCCGGTCATCCACAGCATAACGGCAATAAGAGATCGGACCCAAACTTCCCCCGCCGTCAGACATGGGGAGACGCGGCACGAGCCTGCGCCTCACGCGGAATTTCTCATGCTCATGAACAGGCTTCCAGTATCAATTGCAGTCAGCCCGTCAAAAGCTCAATGGGCCTATACCTTGACGACCCCTTCGGCTGCTTTCTATGATGGTACACGAGCGGACCGGAAGGGGCTGGTTTCGTTCAAATTTTGGGGGTCAGGGGAACTTGGAAAACCAAGCTTCCGCACGAAGGAGCGCTTTATGAAGGGGATCCGCTTTTTGGCGGCGCCTGTGTTGGTCTGCGGCCTGGCGATGACCATGTCGGCCAGCGCACAGGACATGAGCTTTGGTCTCGACGAGACCGGGCAGAGCCGCGCGCCCACCAAGCTCGGCAAACCGTCGAAGCGACTCGCGGCCGCGCTGAGCGCGTTCGAGAGCAAGAAGTACGAGGAAGCCTCGATGGGGTTCGACCGCGTCTCGGCGGGCAAGTCGAAAGACGGCCGCGGCAATCGACAGCGAGCACAGTTTCTGCTGGGCCAGTCGCTCTACCAGATGGGTTACTACCAGTCCGCGCTCACGGTGTTCGATGACATCGGTGCGCAGGGGCCGGCACATCGCAACTTTGGCGACACGCTCGAATGGCTTGGGTTGTTGGCCTCGAAGCTTCCGGAGTCCTCTGGGATCATCGAGAAGGTTGGCCGTTACGGCATCGGCGCGCTCGAGGAGTTCAAGGAGAAAGACCCAGAGCTCTACAACCAGCTTCTCTATCTAATGGGGACGCCACCTCTACTCGCAGGCATCGTTCCGTCAGGCGATCGATGTCTTTCAGGAGGTCGACCCGAAGTCCAAGCAGTATTCCTACGCGAAGTTCTTCGAAGGCATCTCGTTCATTCGCATGCGAAAGGCCCGCCCGGCCATCGCATCGTTTCGGGCGATTCTCGAAGCCATCGATGCCGGTGACGTCGAGGGCGTGGATGAAGGCCGCATGCGCAACCTCGCATGGATTTCTCTCGCTCGCGTCTACTACACCGCGGCGAACCAGGGGAAGGGTGGCCAAATCGACGGCACGCTCCTAGGCCAATCGGTCGAGTCATGGACGAGGGTCGAGCAGGCTAGCGAGTATTGGCTTGATTCGCTTTTCGAGTCGTCTTGGGCGTTTTTCCTTGCCGACGAGTACTCCCGCGCGCTCGGCAACGTGCACACCTTGTACTCGCCCTACTTCGAGAATTCGTTTTACCCCGAGGCGCTCGTGCTGAAGGCGGTGACGTTCTTCGTGAACTGTCAGGTCGACAATGCCGAGGCCACGGTCGCGCAGTACCACGACCGCTATGACCCGGTGAAGCAGGAGCTCGACGCGGTGCTCCGAAAGCACGAGGACAACGCCGATTTCTTCGAGTTCCTGAAAAAAGTTCGGGCCGGCCAGGCAGACCTCTCGCCTCGCGTGCGTCCGATTGTGGCGTCCGCGTTGAGCGACCGCACCGTGCTCCAACATCTCGAGTACGTTGCGATCCTCGACTCCGAAGAGGCGCGTCTCGGGAAGTCGGACGAGAAATTCCAGGGGTCGCCGGTTGGCGGGCAGATTCTCGAAGACGTGTCGCTCGCGAGGGCGTTCGCGGTCGACCAGGCGGGTGACCTCGCGCGCGGCCGCTACAAGCGGTTGATTCGTGAGCTTCGAGACCTCAGCAATCAGGTCGACACGGTCGAGCTCGAGATCGCGACCTTCCGTCGCGGTCAAATCGATCAGGAGCTCCAACAGCAAATGTCGCTCGCCAAGAAGTCCAAAGGCGGCGACGTGAACGTGGACGAGGAACATCAGCTCTGGCCGTTCAATGGGGAGTGGTGGCGAGATGAGCTCGGGTTCTATCGACAACAGGTGACTAACCTATGCACGCGCTAACAAAATTGAAGTACGCAGCGAGCCTCCTTTGCGGGCTGGTCGCTGTGGTAATGGGGGGCGAGGCGGCAGCGGAGCAAGCGCCGATGAGCACGGCCCCGATGTGTATTCCGCAGAGCACGGAGCGAGCGATCGTGGCGTGTCCGCCGGGTGCGCGGAAGGAAGTAGCGAAAGAGGGCGGCAACGCGCCGGTCTCGCGCATGAAGGAGACGGCGCCGAAGAAGGCGAAGAATCAAGGCCCGACGGGGCCTTCGCTCCAAATCGATCTGAGCACGCGGCTGGGGCGGGAGCAGACACGGGCAAGGGCAGAGAACCTGCTCGAGCGGGAGATCTCCATCCTTCAGCGGCTCGTCAAGAACAGCGCCGACGATGACCCACGACGGCCCCAGATCCTGCTGCGTCTCGCCGAGACGCAGTTCGAGATGCAGATTGCGAAGAACGCCAAGGTTCGCTCCTTCGACGACCCGATCTACGAGGCGTGCACCCGGGACCACGACAAGGCCCGATGCAAGCAGGCGCGTGACGGCCAGAAGGCAGCCGAGCGCGACCTAGATAAAATTCGTGAGGACAGCATTCGCACTTACGCGACCCTCGTGCGTGACCATCCGAACTTCGAGCGGATGGACGAGGTCCTGTTCTCGCTGGCTTTCGCACTTCAGGAGCTCGACCAGTTCGACAAGGCGCGTTCGGTCTACCGGCGATTGATCAAGGACTATCCAAGAAGCCGCTTCGTGCCAAACGCGTATCTATCGTTTGCGGAATTCTACTTCAACGACAGCGATATGGATGCTGCTGCGAAGTTCTACCGCAAGGTCATCGAGTTTCCGCCGAAGCGAAACTCGGTGTACGGGTACGCGCTCTACAAGATCGCTTGGGTCGAATACAACCGCGAGCGCTACAGGCAGTCCTTGCAGGGCTTCGTCGATATTCTCGACTTCGCTCGCAAGAATAAGTACGCCAACGACGCGAAGAACCTCGCGCGACAGGCCCGAAAGGAGCTCGTGCTGCCGTACTCGCATTACGGCTCGCCAGGGAAGGCTCTCGCCTTCTTCCGGCGCTACTCCAAGAACGACGCCGAAGCTCACGAGATGCTCGAGAATCTCGCCGAGCTCTACTACGACACGGGCCAGTGGCCGCATGCGATCACCGTGTACCACAAGCTCATGGCGGACTCGCCACGCAGCAACTCGCTTTGCGATTGGCAGACCAAGGTCACCGCCGCGGTGATCTCGTCGCGCCCCAAGCAGGACCAAATCATCGAGCTCAAGCGCCTCGTCGACGTCTATCGAACTTACAAGAAGGGAGGGAAGCCTCCGGCCAAGGTCGAAGCGTGCAAGGTGGAGACGGCCACCACGATGCTCTGGCTCGGGACGTCTTGGCATCGAGAGGCGGTTGGCACCGATTCCTCTCCTGGCACCAAGAGCAAGAGGACCATGTCGCAGGCTGCCGTGCTCTACAGGACGCTGCTCAAAGAGTTCCCCGACATGGAGCAAATGAAGTTCGTCAACATCGACAAGCGCGACTGGCCGACCCAATACAAACTTTCTTACTTCTACGCCGAGCTCCTGTGGAAGATGGAAGAGTGGGGCCAGTGCGGGCCAGCCTTCGATCGCGTCGTCGAGCAAAACTCCCAAGGCGAGTTCACGAGCGACGCCGCGTACGCCGCGGTGCTTTGCTACAACAACCTCTACCAGCAGCAGTATGTGCCTCGCGAGACGGAGACCAAGTTCGTCAGCAAGAGCGACCAAAGGGCGCTGAAGAACGCGAAAGCCGCGCCGAAGAACAAGTTCGCGCCAAAGAAACTCACGCCGCTGCAGGAGGGCATGCTCGAGGCGTTCAATCGGTACGTGTGTTACGTCGACAAGGCGGAAGACATATCGACGATCAAGTATCGCCGCGCCCGCATCTACTACGAGGCCAATCGCTTCGAAGAGGCCGCCGTGCTGTTCCGGGACATCGCGTTCAATCACAAGGACAGCGAGCTTGCCGAGTACGCCGCGAACCTCTATCTGGACTGCCTCAACGTGCTCGGCACCCAGCTCGCGCAGCCGCGGGTCGCTTGCATTCAGGAGCTCGGCGCGGCGATCGACCCGATGTCGGCGTCGTTCTGCGGAACCGACCAACTGGCCGACGAGAACCCGGACCTATGCGGGACTCTCGGCAACTTGCAGTGCCAGGTTCGCCGCAAGGAAGCGGAAACCTATCAAAAGACCCAGCAGTTCAAGAAGGCTGCTGCGACGTACGTCCGCATCTTCCGTCGCCACGAGGAGTGCGGCGAGATGGACGAAATGCTGTACAACGCCGCGATCAACTTCGAGGCGGCGCATTTGCTCGGCCGCGCCATTCAGGTGCGCACCGTGCTCATCGAGCGGTACCCGCAGAGCAAGCTCTCCAAGAAGGCGGTCTACCTGATTGGCCAGAACTTCCAGGCACTCGCGTATTACGAGCAGGCGGCCAAATACTACGAGCAGTTTGCGCGGAAGTTCCCTGGGGAGGACGGCAAGCGATGCAGTGCGGAGGACAAGCGCAATGGTGTGTGTCCGAATGCCATCGAAGGCTTGGAGCAAGCGACCTTCTTCCGGATCGGTCTTGGCGACGACAAGGCAGCCATGGAGGACTCGGACCTGTTCGCGCGCAACTACAGGCGCAAGCTTCCGCGCCAGACTTCTCAGGTCATGTTCTCGATCGGCTCGATCTACCAGCGCCAGAAGCGGTGGTTCGAGGTGATCTCGCACTATCGCGACTACCTGAAGAAGTACGGCAAGGTCGGCATGCCTCACCAGCTGATCGAGGCGAATACAGCCATCGGCCGGGCGTTCTGGGAGCTCAACAAGACGGGCGATGCCAGGAAGTACTTCCAGGCTGCCGTCAAAGGTTGGACCGCGGGGGCGCCCAAACGAATCCGCGCGCTCAAGAACACGTCGAAGGACAACAAGGTGCTGTACATGCGCCAGGCGCTCGACAGCGCCGCGGAGTCGCAGTTCTACCTTTCGGAATACAAGTTCGCCGACTTCGAGAAGGTCGCGTTCCCGCAGTATCGCGGGGGCAAGAGTATGGCCCGCGTGAAGAAGTGGTCCGACACGGAGTTCAAGAAGTGGGTGAAGCGAAAGCAAGCTGTGCTTCGGACCGCCGAGGCCGGCTACGCCAAAGTGGCCAAGATGACCGTCGACATGGAGGGGATCCAGATGAAGTCGGCGCCGTGGCAGATCGCGGCGGCTTCCCGGAGTGGTGAGATGTACCGGAGCTTCGTAGATGAGTTCCGCGACGCGCCGATTCCCCGGGAAATCGAAAAGGACCCAGGGCTATTCGACATCTATGTTGGCGCTCTTGACGACGTCTCCGAGCCGCTGCAGCGCCAGGCCATCGACAAGTTCGAGTTCTGCCTCAAGACCGCCACGCAGGTTCGCTGGTTCAACGAGTGGTCGCGCACGTGTGAGCGGGAGCTCAACGGGCTCAACCCGCGGAAGTACCCCGTCGCAGCCGAGCTTCGAGGAGAGCCCAACTACGTCAAGGCGACGGTTGGCGACCCGGGGGCCGTGGACCTCGGCGCGATCAATCAGCAGAGGCTGAATACCAAAGATGCGCTTGCCAACAGGGAGGAGCCGTGATGCGAACACATCATCAAGTAGCGTTCATTGCCATCGCGCTCGCCGTGGGTTGCGGAGGAGAGAGCACGAGCTCGAAGAAGGGAACCACACCGTCCGCAGATGTTGCGCGAACGGCAGGGGGCGAAGCGATTACAACCGCAGACGGCAACGCCGTCAGCAGGAAGGCGCATGGCAAGTGGGAGTCGGCCCTCGACGAGTTCGAGAGCAACGAAAAGTCCGGCTGGACCTCGGCCAAGTGCAGTGCGTCGGAGAAGTCATTCAAGCGCGCAGCGGATGCGCAGAGCGGACACTTTGCGGAGGCGCACTACATGGCGGGCCTTGCACTATCGCGCTGCGGTGATGACGGTGCGCACAAGTACTACGACAAGGCGCTGGCGGTTGATTCCAGGTTCTGCAAGGCGCGCGTGGGCCTGGGGCTTCGCGACCTGCAGGACGGCCGTACCGCTCAGGCGAGGTCCACATTCGAGCGCTCGATCAAGGACGATCCGCAGTGCACCTCGGGCTACACGAACCTCGCGATCGTGCAGCGGTCGCAGGGGCAAAACGAAGAGGCGCTCAAGAACCTGCGACGGGCGCTGGCGATCGAGTCCGACTACTTGTCGGCCTTCAACCAGATGGCTCTCCTGCACTACGACCGTGGGCGCAAGGGCAATGCGTCGGAGCTCGACCTCGCGGAGGTCGTGTGCCGACAGGCGCAGATGCTCGATGCGGACTACGCGCCCATCTACAACACCTGGGGCTTGATCAAGGTTTACAAGGGCGATGTGATCTCGGCGCTGCGATTCTTCCAGAGAGCTATCACGCTCGATCCGGATCTTTTCGAGGCCCAGATGAATTTCGGCGAGGTCACCATTTCGTTCCGCGGCTACGAGGATGGGCGGAAGGCCTTCGCCCGTGCCGTCGAGCTCGATCCGAGCAACTACGACGCGGTGATCGGTCTGGGCACCGCGCTTCGCGGCCTCGAGCGGTTCCCGGAGGCGGAGACCCAGTACGAGCGGGCTAAGCAGCTCGATGCCAAGCGTCCCGAGGCCTTCTTCAACCTCGGCGTGCTCTACCAGGACTACATGTCGGGTTCGGTCAACGATCTCAAGAAGGCCAAGGTCTACTTCAGCGAGTTCTTGAAGCGCGCCCGCAAGCAAACCGAATTCCGTTCGAGCGTGCAGGATGTAAGTAATCGTTGCGCTCAAAAGTCGAGCAAGCAGCGGGGCGCAGCCAAGTGTCGGCCCGGTCGCATCCAGAACATCGACATCTCGGTCGAGGCGATGCAGGTCACGGGTTAAGGACGAATCATGGAAAAAGCGATTTCGAAGTTCATGTCACAAGTGGTTGTTTTTAGTGCACTAATTGCGATGTCTACGATCTGGGCGACCGGGGTTGAGGCGCAGGACCAGCCAGCGGCGTCTACGACCTACGACTTCGAAGATGACCTGGTCACCGGCGACCTCGTGCGGCCCGATGGCGAGCAATTAATCGTGCGTCGCCGCGGGCGTCGAGCGTCCCTGATTCAGATCCGAGAGCATTTTATTCCCGAGATGCTGAAATCTGTGGAAGATTTGTAATGGGGGATCCGGGTGAGTGAGTCGAGCCACAATACGTCGGTCGCGTTTTCTGTCTACGACGGGGACGTGTTGCTCAGCACTGAAACGCTGAGCCAAGAGATTATCAAGATCGGTCGTCTGCAGGCGAGCGACATTCACCTCGATGACGAAAAGGTCAGCCGCATGCATGCGGTGATCGAGGTGACCGCACCGGGGGAGGTGTTCATCATCGACCTCGGTTCCGCATCGGGAACGCTGGTCAACGGCGAAAAGATCAACAAGCGGAAACTGCAGACCGGTGACCAAGTGCAAGTCGGAAACAAGCGGCTGCATCTCGACATCATCACCGGGACGGTGGCGGTCGCATCGAGCCCGCCCGTAGCGATGGCTGCCGGCGTCGGCCGCGCAACGCCCGTCGTAGACGAACGAGCAATGACCGCGATGCTCGACGAAGAGTCGGAGCCGCGGGCCAAGGCTGTAGCACAGGCCACCGAGAAGGAAGACGAGTCGGGGCCCAAGTTCAATCCGTTTGCGGCAGGCGCCAAGCGGTTGTCGCGGACGCCTTTTGCGAACGCTGGCGCGGAGGAAGGCCCCGAGTACGGCCTCGTGGCGACGACGGCCGCGCTTCCGGCACACGAGATCGAGACGAACGAGCGCGCAATCGAGGTGTCGGTCATCTGGGGCGATCGAAACGTCCTCAACGTCGACTACCTGACACCGCCTCGCGACTACTATGTCGGTGAGCCAAACGGTGATGACGTCGACTACGTGCTCGGTCACGACGCGATTGGCGTCGACCGAATGCCGCTCTGCATTGCGCAGGGCGGAGGGGTGGCAGCCATCGTTCCCGAAGGCGCGAAGGGCGAGGCGACGATCGGCGATCAGACGCGCTCGTTTGATTTGATGCGCGGCCAAGGAGATTTCCGGCCGAGCTCGACCATCGCCGGCGCCATGGAGTTCCCGATTCCCGAAGGGGGGTCGGTTCGCATGAAGCATCGCGATTTCACGTTCATCGTCAAAGACGTGAAGGCCGGCAAAAAGGCCGCGGGCCATGCAAAGATCGACGTCCGTCCCATGATCTACGTTGCCGGGGCGGCGCTCTTCGCGAGCCTCGTACTGACGATGTTCTACTTCCAGCCTCCGCGTCCGCGGGGCCTGTCGTCGGACTTGCTGAGCACCGATTCCCGTTTGATCCAGTTCCTCATGGAGCCCGAAGAGCTCGAGGAGCCGGAGCCCGAGTGGCTCAACGGCTCCGATTCGTCGGGTGGTGGTACGGGCAAGGCGCACGAAGGCGAGCAAGGTCAGATGGGCGACGAGAGCTCGGAGAAGAACCGAAACAAATACGGCATCAAGGGGCCCGAGGACAATCCGGACCCGGTGATGGCTCGCGAGCAGGCTGAGAACGAGGCTGCCAACACCGGTATCATCGGCACGTTGAGGTCCATGATGGGCTCATTCAACGCACCCACGTCGCCTTACGGTGCAGACTTCGCGCTTGGCAATGATCCATCCAGCGCGCTCGGCGCAATGACGGGCAACGACATCGGTCAGAACTTCGGCTTCGGTGGTCTCGGGCTGCGGGGCACCGGGCGCGGTGGCGGCGGTCTCGGGCAGGGCACGATCGGCATGGGCAACTTCGGTACGATCGGGCGCGGTGGCGGCCGGGGCGCGGGCGAGGGCGGCTACGGTCGTGGCGTCGGCGGGTTCCGGGGTCGGTCGGCGGGCGTCCCTCAGGTTCGTAGCGGCGGCGCCGAGGTGCGCGGCTCCCTCTCGAAGGAAGTCATTCGGCGCGTGGTGCGACGCCACATCAACGAAGTGAAGTTCTGCTACGAGCAGCAGCTCAACTCACGGCCGGATCTGCAAGGCCGCGTGACGACGAAGTTCGTGATTTCGCCTACGGGCTCGGTGCAGTCGGCCATGGTGGGAAGTTCGAGCCTGCGGAACGAGGCGGTCGAAAGCTGCATCGTGCGAGCGGTCCGACGCTGGACCTTCCCGGCGCCCGATGGGGGCGGTGTGGTAGTCGTGAACTATCCGTTCTTGCTCGACACCGCAGGCCAGTGACCTCCCGGTTACGGTCCGAAAAGCGAGATTATCCTCTGATATCCCTGCTTTCCAGGGCCTGCTCTCGCGTTCAGGCCGGCAGGGATGGCCTGAAATTGGCCAAAGAGGGCGAAACAGCCGAAAAAAGAGCTGTGTTTACTATTGTTGGCTGCGCGACAAATGCTGTAGGATTGAAGTGCTTGTGAATTTCCAAGCGTAGGAGGCAAGCATGCGTGCTCAGATGTTCGGGGTGGTTTTGGTGGGTCTAGTCCTGATGGGCGGAAATTGTTCCCGCGCGCGGGTCGAGTCCATGAATGAGATGAATGCGGGGGTCGAGCTTGCGCAGATGAAGCGGTTCCACGAAGCGGCCGAGAGCCTGCAGAAGGCCGGCGCGCTCGATCCGACGAACCATCAGGCGTACTTCAACCTGGCGATCGTACAGGTCGAGCTGCGGTCGTTCTCCGCGGCGCGCGAGGCGCTCGAACGGGCCATCGTCGCGAGCCCCGACATGGCGGGCTACCACGAGAAGCTCGGCACGGTGCTCATCGAGCTCGAAGACTGGAAGGGCGCCCAGACGGCGTTCGCCAAGGCACTCGAGATCGACCCATCGCTGTTCAAGGCGCACTTCAAGCTTGGGCGTTGCAGCGAGGAGCTCGAAGACCCGCAGAACGCGTTGTACCACTACACCGAGGCGATCAAGACCGGCCCGCGGTTCCTGCCGTCGTACTCGGCGCTCGGTCGCCTGTACGCAGATCTTCGATACCCGGAGCAGGCCGCACAAGTGCTGAAGGAAGCGTTCGTGGTGGCGATGCCTGGGACCGAGGAGGAAGCGAACATTCACCATCTGGTGGGTACCGTGTATCAGCAGCAGCGGAAGTTCGACGAAGCCATCGCCGAGTTCCAGGCTGCGCTCGGAATCGTGCCCGGCATGAGCGACGCGCTGTTTTCGCTCGGCTGGACGTACGCACTCCAGGGCAACGACGAGGAAGCCAAGCGCTACCTCGATAAGTACGTGATGATGGCGGGGGACAGATGCGCCAGAACATTACGTCAAGGCTGCGCGAGACCGTCTCGCAGATCTGAGAACCGAATCGCCGTAGGGGGGCTGAGGCAAGATGTCGGAAGAACAATCGGGGGATGAGGTTCGCGAGCTAACGGCGGACGAGACGGCCGAGCTCGAAAAGCTCGACGACGCGATCGCGAAATTCGAGCAGCAGAAGCGATGGTCGGACATGATCCGTTCCATCCTGAAAAAGACCGAGCTGCTCCAATCGCCGGCGCAGAAGGTGGAGTTGTTCCGCCAGGCTGGGGCGCTCTATTTGGAGCGATCGAGCAACCAGGCTGAAGCGATCAAGTGCTACGAACAGTTGCTCGAGCACGACGCCCAGGACGTCGACGCGATCGAGCGTCTCAAGCAGATGTACGAGAAGCGCCGCGACTGGGAGAAGCTCATTCGCACCATGCAGCGCGAGGTTGATCTTCTTCCAGAAGACGACCAGTTGATGCGCTACGCCGAGATGGCCGAGCTCGCCACGCAGCGACTGCGCAAGCCGATGTGTGTATCGAGCTTTGGCAAAAGGTCCTCCAGGGCGATCCCGAGAACCCGAACGCCCTCAACAACCTCGCGCAGCTCTACGAGCGCGCTCGCGAGTGGGAGCCGCTGGCGGAGGTCCTGGAAACCTTGGTTGCCGGTGACACCGACGTGGCTTCGATGAAGCAGCAGCTTCAGAAGCTCGGAATGATCTATGCCGACAAGATCGGCAACGACGAAGGCGCCATCGGTGCCTTCAAGAAGCTGCTCGAGCTCGATCCGTCCGATCGACGAGCGCAGGAGCAACTCAAGCGTCGCTATGTTTCGCTGGGCGCATGGGACGAGCTCGAGACGTTCTACGCCGCAAACGAGAAGTGGGACGAGCTGATTCGCATCGTCGAACGCCAAGCTGAAGCCCAGGACACCGGACCCGAGGACCGCATCCCGCTGCTCTTCAGAGCCGCGCGCCTCTGGGAAGATAAGAAGGGCAAGCCCGATCGAGCGGCCCGCGTGTACGAGAAGATCCTCGGCGCGGATCCAGACAATGTGCAGGCGGCCGAAGCACTCACGCCGATTTACGAAGAGGCGCACGACGCGCGCAAGTTGGTATCGGTTCTCGAGGTGCGCGTTGCGCATGCCGCCGATGACGGCTCGAAGGTCGAGCTACTTGGAAAGATCGGCCACGTATTCGAGGAGCGCCTGAGGCAGCCCGAGGTGGCGTTCGAGCGCTACTTGGAGGCGTTCTCGCTGGCACCGACCCACGACGAGGTACGCGTAGACGTCGAGCGACTGGCCGAGGAGCTGAACGGCTGGGACCGCCTGGTTTCCGGTTTTGAGTCCGCGATCGAAGGGGTCGGTGATCCGCACCAGGCCGTTCCGATCCGTCTGAGCTACGGCCAGACGTTGGCGCAGCTCGATCGCATCGACGACGCGATAGAGCAGTACCGGCTCGTTTATGAGCTCGAGGGCGACAACCTCGGTGCGATTGGCGCGTTGGGGGACCTGTATGTCCGAACGGAGCGTTTCCCCGAGCTACTGGACGTCTACGCCCGGCGGATCGAGTTGGAGCAAGACCCGGAGGTCCGTCTTGAAATCGCTTATCGACGCGCTCAGCTCTTCGCCGATGCGCTGAATGACACCGACAAGGCGATCGAAGCCTTCGAAGGCATCATCGACGAGTACGGAGTCGAGCAGCTCGACGCCTGCCGAGACCTCGAACAACTCTACGAGAGCGAAGCGCGCTGGCACCAGCTCGGACAGCTTCTCGAGCGTCGCATCGAGGCCGGCCCCGAAAGCCACGAAGAGCTTGCGGCACTCAAGTTCAGGCTGGGCCGCGTCTGTGAATCGCAGATGCAGGACAAGCTGCGCGCGGTGGAGCTCTACCGCGAGGTGTTGTTGCTCATCGCAGAGCACGACGGGGCGAAGTCCCGGCTCGAGCAGCTCCTCGACGACGATACGGTCGCGGCCGAGGCTTCGCAGGTTCTCGAGCCAATCTACGAGATGAGCGAGGACTGGGGCGCCTACGTCAACGCGCTTCGGGTGCAGCACCGTTTCAGCGAGGGGCCACGACAGAAGCTTCAACTCCTCACCCGTGTCGCTGACACATACTTTCAGCACATCGGTGACACGGAGCGGGGCTTTGTTTCGTTGTGTGAGGCCTTCCGTGAAATGCCATCGGACACGGGTACCTTGCAGCGTCTCGAGATGCTTGCGAGCGAGCACGAGCTCTTCGAGGCCGTTGCCGATCTCACCGGTGATCTCGCCGCGAACGTGGATGACACTGCGCTGAGCCGATCCCTTTGGATCAAGACCGCTCAAATTCACGAAGCGCAGCTTCAGAATACGGAAACCGCCGTCTCGGCGTACCGCAAGGTGCTCGAGGCCGAGCCCGGCGACTTTGAGGTACTCGGTGCGCTCGACGCGCTCTACCGGGGTGAACAACGGTGGCCCGAGCTCGTGGGCGTTCTTCGTGCTCGCGTCGAGGCGCATTCGGATCCGCATGACAAAGTCGGCGTCCTTGCTGAGATGGCTCGGACGCATGCCGAGCTACTGGACCAAGCCGAACAGGCGATTGCGATCCAGAACGAGATTCTCGAGCTCGACCCGACGAACCTCGGCGCGTTGAGCGCGCTCGACGAGCTCCTCGCTAGGCAGGGTCTGTGGAGCGATCTCATCGACAACATCGAGCGTCAGTTGTCGATGAATGACGACCCGCACGAGCAAACGGTGCTCCTTCTTCGCCTCGCGGAGATTCGGGAAGAGCGCATGGGATCGACCGATGCGGCTATCGAGATCTACCGTGACGTGCTCGCGAACGACGCAAGCAATCCGGCCGCGCTCGGCGCCCTCGAGCGTCTGCTCGAATCGTCGGAGCATCAAGCGGCAGTCGCCGATATTCTAGAACCGATTTACCAAGACGGCGGGGCATCGGCTCGGCTCGTCGACGTGTACGAGATTCAAGCGAACCACGCGACGGCGCCCGAGCGGCGCCTCGAGCTCTTCAACGAGATTGCCAAGCTGCAGGAGTTCTCTTTGAGTGACCTGCACGGCGCGTTTGAGAGCTACGCACGGGCGTTTCGCGAAGACCCGGGACACCCCAAGTCGAAAGAGGAGCTCGAGCGCCTCAGCGCTGCCGTGGGCGGCTCGGACGCGCTGGCCAGCGTGTACGAGCAGGTCGTCGGGGCCTTGGACGACCCGCAGCTCGCCATTGGGCTGCTGCTTCGTGCCGCTGAGATCCGGGAGGACGACCTCGGTCAGCTCGACCGTGCCGTCGACCACTACCAGCGGGTTCTCGAGCTCGACGAGGAGCATCACCAGTCGGCCGATGCGTTGGAGCGCTTGTTCCAGCAGGCCGAGCGGTACGAAGACCTCGCTGGCATCTACCGCCGCAAGGCGCGAATGGTGCCTTCGCCGACCGATCAGCGCGAGCAGCTCGTCAAGGCAGCTGCGATCTACGAGGACATTCTCGACAAGCCTTCCGAGGCGATCGCAGTGCATCAACAGGTGCTCGAGATCGATCCGGGCGATGTCGAATCGCTCGACCGATTGATCGAGCTTCAGACGCAGCTTGGCAAGTGGTCGGCGCTGCTCGAAACCTACGAGCGTAAAGCGGAGGTCGTCACAGACGCCGATGCTCGCACGGAGCTCTTCACGGCAATGGGCCGGGTGTACGAAACGCAGCTCGACGATTCGGACAAGGCGATCGACGTGTACCAGCGCGTTCTCGAAATCGACCCCGACGACCTGCCCGCGCTTGGCCACTTGGACGGGCTGTTCGAGACCACCGCACAGTGGCGCGATCTCTTACAGGTGCTGGAGCGCCAGTTGGAGCTGGTGACCGAAGACGATGCGCGCACAGAGCTTCGCTTCCGAATCGGTGGGCTGTGGCGCGAACACCTCGAGGACCCAACCCAGGCGATCGAGATTTACGGAGAGATCTTGGCGGAGGCACCTGGGCACCAGAAGACCCTCGATGCCCTGACCGCGATGACCAGCGACGCCGTGGAGCCCTTGGCTGCCGCCGAGGCGCTCGAGCAGGTGTACCTCGGGGCGGGCGAGTACCGAAAGCTGACCGACGTGCGCGAAGTGCAGATTCGGTTCACCGAGGATTCGGCCGAGAGGGTGGAGATGCTCCAGCAGCTCGCCGAGATTTACGAGATTCAGCTCGAGGATCCCCCTTCGGCCTTCAGCGCCGTCGTTCGGGCGCTGCCACTCGATGCGCGCAACGAGCTGACGCTGTCGTCGCTCGAACGTCTCGCTGAGCAGACGGGCAGCTGGCATGAAGCGGCTTCGCGATATGACGCGGAAGTGCAGAGAATGCGAGAGGAATCTCCGGAAGAGATCGTGCACCTCGCCAAGCGTTCCGCGGTGATCAACGAGGTTCAGCTCGACGATGTCGACGCTGCCATTTCACGCTACCAGTTCGTCGTCGATGTGGATTCGACGGATGTCGCCGCGATCGAGGCTCTCGACCGGCTCTACGAGCAGACCGAGCGCTGGGATGACCTGGCTGCGACGCTTCAGATGGAAGCCGCGATTGCCACGACGCCCGAGGACGTTCTGAACCTCCAATTCCGGACCGGGCAGGTTTTTCAGAACCAGCTCGGGAACATGGATTCGGCCATCGCCCAGTATCGCGAGATCATTGCGGCAGCGCCCGAGTTCTCGCCGGCAGTGTCCGCGCTCGAAGGCCTGTTCTCGAGCGGCGTGCAGCCCTTGGAGATAGGGGAAGTGCTCGAGCCGCTCTACCGCATGCAGGGCAACTGGGGTCAGCTGCTCAGTGTGCAGGAGGTTCAGGTCGAGCATCAGAGCGACCCGATCGAACGCGTCGTCATGATGCACCGCCTGGCCGAGATCGCGGAAGACAAGGCCGACGATCATCGCCGCGCCTTCCTGTGGATGCAGAAGGCTTTGCTCGAGGACCCGAGCCACGATCATTCGCTCGGCGAGGCGGAACGCCTTTCGGCGATCGTCGACGGCTGGACTCAATTGGCTACCACCTACGCGAACGGCATTCAGCACACCGGTGACCCGCTCAGCAAGGCGGAGCTTGGGCGGCGCCTTGCCAAGGTGTACGAGGAGCAACTCCACGATCTGGAGCGCGCCGAGGAGACCTATCGATTTGTCCTCGGCGTCGACGACCACGACGAGAACGCGCTCGAAGCCCTGGACCGTATCTACACCGAGCACGGGGCACATGGTGCGCTCTCGCAGGTGCTCCGAAAGCGTATCGGAGGCTCCAACAACGGTTCTGAGCTGATCGATCTTCACTACCGCCTGGGCGTGCTACTCGAGCATCGGCTCGGATGCACCGAAGACGCCATCGAGGTGTTCAACAAGCTGCTCAGCGATCACGACTCTGAGCACGCCGAGACGATTCAGGCGTTGCAGGGCATCTACGCCAACCTCGAGCGTTGGCCGGAGCTCTTTGCGAGCTTCGAAAAGGAACTGAGCATTGCCCTCGGCGACTCCCAGCAGGCCGAGGTCTTTGCGCGCATGGCCAAGCTGTCTTCGAACCGGCTTCGCGATCCGGAGAAGGCCATCGGCATGTGGCAGCGAGTCCTCGACCTTCGGGGGGAGGACCCCGAGGCGCTCAATGCGCTCGGGAGACATCTACGCGTCGCAGGGCAACTGGCGCGACCTGGTCGACGTGCTCGAGCGCGAGGCAACAGTCGTAGACGACGATACGTTCCGCGTGCAGGTCTACTCCGACCTCGCCAGGGTTTGGCACGAGAAGCTGGGGCGGGAGCGGAACGCGATCGAGAACTGGGAGCGCGTGCTCGACATCGACCCCGGGCAACACGTACGCGCTGTTCAGCATCGCCGAGATTCAGCGCGAGGGCGGTCAGTCGCGAGAGCGCGCCGGCACCCTTCACCGAATCATCGACGTCGGTGCGGCGACCCTCGAGGACGCCGACCTGGTCACGGTCTACATGCAGCTCGGCCACATCTACGGAAACGAGATCGATCAGCCGGGCGATGCGATCGAGGCCTATCGCAACGTTCTGACCGTTGATCCTGCGTTTTTCGAGGCCCTGGACTCGCTCGAGCTCATCCACCGTGAGCAAGATGAATGGGAGCACGCGATCGACGTCATGGAGCAACGGGCCCAGGCGTTCGTCGATCCGCAGGAGAAGATTCGCCAGCTCATCTCGGTCACCGAGCTCTGGGAGAGTGAGGTGGGCAACAAGGACGGCGCAGCCGGCGCATTCGGTCGCATCCTCGATGTCGATCCAATGCACGAATACGCGTTCTCGGAGTTGCAGGCACTGCACAAGGAAGCGGAGCGCTGGGACGACCTCATCGACCTCTACGTCAATCGAATCGAAGCGACGGAAGACCGCGACGAGCGCATCGAGCTGCTGCGTGCGGCCGCCAGGGTTTACGAGGAGCAACTCGACAACGGCGAGCAGGCGTACCACACGCTTTACATCGCTTGGACCGAGGACTTCTCGAACAAGAACACCGCCGTCGACCTCGAACGGGTCACCGCGGCGAACGAGAAGTGGAACGAGCTGCTGACTTCGGCCAATCAGGTGTTGCAAGAGGGTCACGAGCCCGACACCCAGATCGCGATCTGTCTCTGCTGCGCGAAATGGTACGGGCAGGATCTCGGGCATCCCGAGTACGCGATTCCGTACTACGAGCAAATCCGAGCGCTCGATCCGGGTAATGCCAAGGCTTGGTGGCAGCTCGGCGACCTGTACGAGACCACCCAGCAGTGGGACAAGCTCGCCCAGGCGCTTGCGAAGCTCGTGGAGCTCACGAGCGACGACGAGGTCAAGGCCAACACGTACGTTCGCATGGGCGACCTGGCGGACGACCGCTTCGCGATGCGGCAAGAGGCGGAGGACTACTACCGCCGGGCGCTGCACTTGCAGGGGAGTCACGTGGGTGCGTTGGAGGCGCTGGAGCGCATCTATCGAGAAGACGGCCGCTCCAACAAGCTGCTGAACATCCTCGAGCGCAAGGCAGAGGCCGTCGAGGACACAGACAAGGTCGTGTCGGCGCTGCTGCAGGTCGCCGAAGCCTACGAGGAGCGTTTCAACGACCCGAAGGCGGCTATCGAGAACTACGAAAAAGCGGCCGAGCTGTCGCCCTCAGACCTCAGTGCACTTCGAGGTTTGGAGCGCTTGTACTCGCAAGAGGGGCGCTATCAGGATCTGATTGGCATTCTCGACCGGGAGTACGAGGTCGTTTCGACCGAGCGTGAGCGAATCGAGATTCTCCTGCGTCTCGCTCAGATGTGGGAGCAGGAGTTTCGCAAGCCCGAGAACGCCGCGCAGCGCCTCGAGCAGGTCTTGGATCTCGATCCGCTGCACGACGACGCGCTGTGTCAGCTCGAGCAGCTCTACCGAACGATGCAGTGCTGGGACGACCTGGTGCGGACCTACGACCGTCATGCGAACGCGACCTCGGACGCCGAGGAGCGGGCTCGCATTTTCCGTGAGCTGGGCCAGCTGTACGCCGCCCATAAGGACGACGTCGAGCAGGCCATCGATAGTTACCTGAACGCGCTCAATCTCAACGAACAGGATATCTTCAGCCTGCAGGCGCTGACGAAGCTGTACGAGCGCAAGGGTGACCATTCCGCGGCTCTGGACATGATGGGCCAGCTTGCCGTGGTTCTCGACGAGCCGGCCGACCAAGTAATGCTCAAGCACCGCATGGGCCGCATTCTCGACCAGGAGCTCGGGGATCGCGTCTCGGCGTTGGAGCAGTTCCAAGCGGCAATCGATTTGGACCCTGCGCATCTTCCATCGCTCGAGGCGATGCGGCGCATTCACGTTGACTCCGGCGACTGGGTCGCGGCAGCCCGCACCCTTGGCTTGGAGATAGAGCACACGGAGAACCATCGCATCCGTGGCACCCGGCTCGTCGAGCTGGGCCGCGTTCGTGCCGAGAGGCTCGATGACGAGGCCGGCGCTGTGCAGGCCTTCGAGGCGGCGTTTGCGGCGGATCCGGACAACGAGGACGCCTTGTTGCCGCTCGTCGATTCGTACGTCGCGAACGGTCGACACGAGGATGCCTTTCCGCTCCTTGAGACTCTGGTTCAGCGCTCCGACAAGCGAGAACCGCACGAGCAGCACCGACTTGCCTCGATGTTGGGCGAAACGGCGACGAAGCTCGGACACGCCGACGAAGCGGTCGGCGCCTACGAGCGGGCCTACGAGATCGACAACGACGATTCACCCACGCTCAAAGGCTTGGCTGGCAGTTACTTCCGGGCGGAGCGATGGGACGACGCGTTCAAGTACCATCAGTTGCTGCTGGTCCAACACCGCGACGCGCTCGGCCGCGACGAGATCACCGAGGTCTTCTATCGACTCGGTGTCGTCAAGCGAGAGCAGGGCGAGGACAAGAAGGCCCGCAACATGTTCGACAAGTCGCTCGAGGAGGACACGCATTTCGTGCCCGCCCTCGAAGCGATGGTTGCCCTGCAAACGGCAGAGGGTGACTGGGACTCTGTGGTTCAATACAAGAAGCGCATCCTGGATGTCGCTGAAGGGCCTTCGGCCCGGGCCGCGCTGCTCGTCGAGCTAGGAGACCTCTGGCAGGAGAAGCTGAAGGACGCGGACGCCGCGGCCGAGGCGTATACCGAATCGCTCGACATCGAGCCTGACGACCACGTGGTGCTTCACAAGCTCCTGGTAGCCTACCAAAGCGCGGACCGTTGGTCGGAAGCCATCGACATCCTCGAGCGCGTCTGCGCCCTCGAGGAGCGCGACGAGGCCAAGGCTAAGTACAGCTACACGATCGGTGTCGTCCTCCGGGACAAGCTGGAGGACGAAGACGCCGCCCTCGAGCACTTCAACGAGGCCCTCGACCTCGACAGCACTCAGCTCAAGCCCTTCGAAGCGGTCAACAAGCTCCTCAACGAGCGCAAGGACTGGAAGGCGCTCGAGCGCGCGTATCGCAAGATGCTCCACCGCATCATCAACCAGGGCAACACGGACCTCGAGCACAACCTCTGGCACACGCTCGGCATCATCTACCGCGACCGTCAGCGGAACTTCGATGCGGCGGCAGAGTCGTTCCGGATGGCCGCAGGGCTCAAGCCGGACGATGCCGTCGAGCACGAGATTCTCGCTGAGCTCTACGCCACGATGCCGGACAAGACCGAAGAGGCCATCGCGGAGCACCAGTGGCTCCTCGCGGCCGACCCGAACCGACTCGACTCGTACCGCGCGCTGTACAAGCTCTACTTCGACGCTCGCGCTTACGACAAGGCGTGGTGTATCGCTCGGACGTTGACCTACTTCCAGAAGGCGGACGAGGAGCAGCAGAAGTTCTACCAGCAGTACAGGCAGGATCGCGAGATCCAGCCCAAGACGCGGCTCAGCAACGAGAACTGGGTCAAGGACCTGATGCACTCCGACCAGGACATCTACATCTCCAAGATCATGGAGGTGATTGCACCTGCGGTCCGCGCGTCGCTAGCGGTGACAGACAAGAAGCTGAACCTGCACAAGCGCAAGCCGGAAGACCTCACCAACCCGAGCCTCGCGCTCGCGCGGCAATTCAAGCTTGCGCAGGACGTGCTCAGCGTCTCCATCCCCGGTTCGTCTCTTCATTCAGAAGGAGCTGTCGGGAGCGCTTCGCGACGAGTCACGCAGCAACCCGCCGGCGATCATCACCGGCTACACGCTGCTCTCGGGCTACCGTCCCGTCGACCTGGCGTTCGTGTGTGGGCGTCACTTGACATACTACCGCGGTGAGCAGTTCATCCGTACGATGTACAACTCGCACACCGAGCTCCGGACGCTGCTGCTAGCCGCGATGCGGGTGGTCGGCATGGGGGGAGGCGACGCCAGCGTGGAGTCGACCGCCAAGCAGCTGGCCAAGCACCTGGATCAGGCGCACCTCGACGTGCTCAAGCAAGTCGTTCGCAAGTTCGTCGATGCTGGCGGCAAGGCCGACATCAAGCGTTGGATGCAGGCGGCTGAAATCACCGCGCTTCGTGCCGGTCTGCTTCTGTGCGACGACGTGGACACCGCTGTGCGCATGACCCAGCAAATCGCGTCCGAGTCCACGGCCGACCTCGCTCCGCGCGACAAGGTCAAGGAGCTCGTCGTCTACAGCATCTCGGAGAGCTACTTCCGCCTCCGGGAGCAACTGGGCATCCAGATCAAGGTCTGACCTGGTCGGTGGTGCCCGACTTGGGCAAGCGTGCATCGAGCCCCGTCATGTGACAGTGATTGTGCATGCTGGAGCTCGAGCTCGACACTGAAGTCAGTACGCTTACCCTGGCGCGGTCGCTCGCGGCTGTGCTCGAGGGAGGCGACGTCATCGGCCTCGAGGGCGGGCTCGGTGCTGGCAAGACGACGTTTGCGCGAGGCGCCCTCCATGGGCTCGGCGTGCCGGAGGATACAGCGGTGACCAGTCCGACGTTTGCGCTGCTGCATCACTATGAGGGACGTCTTCCGATCGCCCACGCGGACTTCTACCGCCTGACCGACGAAGTGGAGCTCGGGGAGCTGGGCGTCGACGAGTTGGTCGAAGACGGGGCGGTGCTGTTTGTCGAGTGGGGCCGTAAGTTTCCCGGCATGGCCAGCCGAACCGTTCTGTGGGTGGAGCTGGAGATCGTCTCCGAGGTAGCTCGTCGGGTTCGATTGCGCCCTCAGGGCAGCCGAGGAGATGAGATCATCGGCGCCCTCGGTAAGCGAGTTCGGAGCTGAGCGGTTCCCGGTTGCGGGGCCCTGGGGGCTCTGGTAAGTGCGCGCGAACGTCCAGGTTGAACTGACTCGATGCCCCGCCGCGATGACATTGAAAGCATCCTTCTGATTGGGTCGGGGCCGATCGTAATTGGGCAGGCTTGCGAGTTCGATTACTCCGGCACTCAGGGCGCCAAGGCGCTCAAAGAAGAGGGCTACCGGATCATCCTGGTCAACTCCAACCCGGCGACGATCATGACCGACCCGGAGTTCGCGGACCGGACCTACATCGAGCCGCTGACCCCGGAGATTCTCGAAGCGATCATCGAACGCGAGAAGCCCGATGCGCTCCTGCCCACCCTTGGGGGACAGACCGCCTTGAACCTCGCGTTGGCACTCGCCGATCGCGGCATCCTCGAGAAGCACGGCGTGGAGCTGATCGGCGCGAACGTAGACGCCATCCGAAAGGCCGAAGAGCGGGAGCTGTTCAAGGCCGCGATGGACAAGATTGGCCTCGGCAGTGCGCGCGCCGACGTCGCTCGGACCGTCGAGGAGGCCCACGCGGTAGCGGATAAAATCGGGTACCCGATCATCCTGCGTCCCTCCTTGACGATGGGAGGCTCCGGTGGCGGCGTGGCCTACAACAAGGCCGAATTCGACAAGGCGATTCGTTGGGCGTTCCAGTGCAGTCCGATTCACGAGTGCCTGGTCGAAGAGAGTCTGATCGGTTGGAAGGAATACGAGCTCGAGGTCATCCGGGACAACGCCGACAACTTCGCCGTCATTTGCACCATCGAGAACTTCGACCCCATGGGCGTTCACACCGGGGACTCGATCACCGTGGCGCCGGCCATGACGCTCACCGACCGCGAGTATCAGCGGCTCCGCAATGCGGCCCGGGCGATCATCACGGAGATCGGGGTCGATACGGGCGGATCCAATATCCAGTTTTCCGTCAACCCCGCCGACGGCAGAGTGATCGTCATCGAGATGAACCCGCGTGTCTCGCGATCGAGCGCGCTCGCGTCGAAGGCGACCGGCTATCCCATCGCCAAGGTCGCGGCCAAGCTCGCGGTCGGGTACCGACTCGACGAGCTTCAGAACGACATCACCGGGACCAGCGCCGCATTCGAGCCGACCATCGACTATGTCGTCACGAAGATTCCTCGCTTCGCCTTCGAGAAGTTCGCTGGGGCCGATCCGCGTCTGACCACGCAAATGAAGTCGGTCGGCGAAGCGATGGCAATTGGTCGCACGTTCAAGGAGTCGCTGCAGAAGGCGGCGCGGTCGTTGGAGACGGGCCGGGATGGCCTCACCTCGCTTCTTGCAAAGGTCGACTACCGTGACCTCGCGGCACAGGTTCGACGGTTCATCGAGACCGGCGAAGCGATCAACACCGCCAAGCCTATGTTGGCGGACTTGCCTGGCGCCACCGACGCGGAGCTCAAAGAATCGATTCTCGACCTCATTCGGACGCCACTGTCCGAGCGGCTTTGGTACATCGCGGACGGCCTCCGCGTCGGGCTCACCATCGAAGATATCCATGGGGCCACCGACATCGACCTCTGGTTCCTCGAACAGGTGCGACAGATCATCGCGTTCGAGCAGTCCTTGAAGGCGTCGGCAGCGGAGCCACTGACCCAAGACGAGCTTCGCAAAGCCAAGGAGTTTGGCTTCAGTGATGGGCAGATTGGCGCGATTCGGGGCGAGACCGCGAAAGACGTTCGCGGGAAACGGACGGAGCATGGCGTCGAGCCGATCTACTCGCGCGTCGACACCTGTGCGGCGGAGTTCCCGGCGCTCACCCCGTACATGTATTCGACTTGGGGCCTGCAGACCGAGGCGAGGGCGCAGAGCGACAAGAAGAAGGTCATGATCCTCGGGGGCGGACCCAACCGAATCGGCCAAGGGATCGAATTCGACTACTGCTGCGTGCATGCCTCGTTCGCCCTCAAAGAGATGGGCTTCGAGACCATCATGGTGAACTGCAATCCCGAGACGGTGTCCACCGACTACGACACGTCGGACAAGCTCTACTTCGAGCCGCTGACCTTCGAGGATGTGATGCACATCGTCGAGATGGAAAAGCCCGACGGCATCATCGTGCAGTTCGGCGGCCAGACACCATTGAAGCTCGCCGTGCCGCTCTCGCAACAGGGTGTTCCAATCCTCGGCACCCTCTGCTGACGCGATCGATCGGGCCGAAGATCGGGAGCGCTTCGAAGAGCTTCTGACGAAACTCAACCTCGATCGTCCGCGCGGTGGGATAGCCAAGGGCACCAAAGACGCGTTCGAGGTGGCGGAACGAATCGGATTCCCGGTGGTGGTTCGGCCGAGCTACGTCCTGGGCGGTCGCGCGATGGAAATCGTCCACTCTCAAGAAGAGCTGGCGCGATACATGACTGTCGCCCTCGAGGCGGCCGCCGACTCCGGGACCCAGACCATCCTCGTCGACGAGTTCTTGAAAGACGCAATCGAGGTCGACGTCGACTGCATTTCGGACGGCAAGGACGTGGTCATCGGAGGGCTGCTGCAGCACATCGAGGAAGCCGGCATCCACTCCGGCGATTCGTCCATGGCGCTTCCCGCCCATGCGCTTCCACCGGAGGTCCTCGCCACGCTGCGCTCATCGACCCGCGCGCTCGCGTTGGAGCTCGGCGTCGTCGGCTTGATGAATGTCCAGTTCGCCGTTCGAGGGAGCGCGGTGTTCGTCATCGAAGTCAACCCACGCGCGTCGCGAACCATTCCGTTCATCAGCAAGGCCATTGGCGTGCCGCTCGCCAAAATCGCGGCGAAGGTGATGGCGGGCGCCACGTTGCGCGAGCTTGGCTACACCCACGAGATCGTCACCGATTACGTGGCCGTCAAAGAGTCGGTATTCCCGTTCACCAAGTTCCCGGGCGTCGACACCATCCTCAGTCCCCGAGATGCGCTCTACGGGAGAGGTGATGGGCATCGCCGACAATTTCCCCGACGCGTTCTACAAGGCGCTCCTATCAGCGTACCTGGAGCTTCCCGACGAGGGGAAGGTCTTCATCAGCGTGAAGCAAAACGACAAACCGGCCGCGGCCGATCTCGCGCGTCGGCTGAAGGACCTGGGTTTCGACATCATCGCGACCAAGGGGACCCGCGAAGTGCTCGGGCGCGCGGGGGTCGAAGCCGAGAACGTTCACAAAGTGGGAGAAGGTAGACCGCACATCGTGGACCTCCTCCAGAACGGCGACATCGCGCTCGTCTTCAACACGACGGAGGGCGCGAAGGCCATTCGCGACAGCCGCGCGATGCGCCGCCAAACGGTGCTCAGCGATGTGCCGTATTTCACGACGATGGCAGCCGCGGTCGCGGCGGTGGACGCCGTCGAAGCGCGACGCCGCAGGCCTCCATCGGTCTGCTCGATCCAAGAGTACCACGCGCGCACCGGCGAGCTCGCCACGCTGCGACCGCCCAAGCGCTAGAGCATATCTCACCACCCCCGGCGGTCGTTTCGCTTGAGATACGCTCTAGCTTCGGGTTGCCAACTTTCCGGGCTCGGTTTACGAGGATGGGATGGAACGGGTTCCGATGACCCCAGAAGGGCATGCTGCTCTCACCGCCGAGCTCGTCGCGCTCAAAGCGGAGCGGCCCCAGATTTCGCAGGAAATCGGGATTGCCCGCGATCATGGTGATCTCAAGGAGAACGCTGAGTACCACGCTGCCAAAGACAAGCAGGGCATGTGCGAAGCCCGCATCGCCGAGATTGAAGACAAGCTCTCCCGCGCTGACGTGATCGACCCCTCCATGCTGGGTGGGGACAAGGTGAAGTTTGGCGCATTCGTCGAGCTCGAAGACATCGACAACGGCACGGTCGTTACCTACCGCCTAGTCGGTCCCGCGGAGTCGGACCTCGCGCAGGGCAAGATCTCGATTACTTCTCCCGTGGCGCGGGCCATCGTCGGCAAGGAAGTCGGTGACGAGGTGCAGGTCCAAACTCCTGGCGGCGTTCGCAACTACGAGGTTAGCGACGTCCGCTGGGACTGAGGAGGAGCCCACGCTGCTCGACCATCCTGTCGAAACGTTGCCTGGGATCGGGCCCACGACGGGGGCTCACCTGCGCAAGCGCGGGTACGAGTCTGTGGGGGACCTGTTGTGGTTGTTGCCGAGGGGCTACGACGATCAACGACACCCAACACCGATTCACGCGCTTCGCGACGGAGACTACGTCGTCGTCGAAGGGGTGGTTCGAAGGGCGCGCTCCTTTCCGAGAGGCGGCCACATGGGATTCGAGGCGCGACTCGAACCGCCGGAGGGGCCGTCCGAGCTGTCGGAGCCGTCCGAACAGGAAGGCTATCGCGAGCTGAAGCTGATTTGGTTCCGTGCGATCCCCGGGCTCGGCAGGCGTTTCGTCGAGGGGGAGACGGTTCGCGTCGCGGGGAGGGTTCACGACTATCGCGGCACGGCGACGATCGCGCATCCGGAGTCGCTCGCGGCCGACACGGCGGGGACCATCCAGCCGCGCTACCCTGAGATTCCCGGCGTTCGGCGCAAGACCCTCCGGCGGGCAGTACGTGCTGCGGTCGACCGCGCCGTCGCTGAGGTCCCCGACCTGATTCCGCCTGCGCTACGCGCCGAGGTGGGCGCGGGCACCGTCGGTGAGGCCCTTGCGGCCATCCACATTCCGGACCCAGCGACGTTCGATGCAGAGGCCCAAGTCGAGCTGACGACGCCGGCGCATCGCAGGCTTGCACTCGAGGAGCTCGTCTTATGGGAAGTAGCTCTTCGGCGGAGGCGTGCCACGGAACGAGGCGGCGTGGCGCGGGGGTTCGAGATCGAGCCTGGGGTTTCGTCGGCATGCCGCGCCTTTCCCTTTCACCTCACCCGAGCGCAGCAGGCGGCCGTTGCGGAGGTGAGCGAGTCGCTGACAAAGGAGACCCCGATGCGCCGTTTGCTGCAGGGCGACGTGGGTTGCGGCAAGACGGCGGTCGCGATGGTGGCCTGTGCGCAGGTCGCAGCTGGTGGGGCCCAGACCGTCTTTTTGGCGCCGACCGAGCTCCTGGCCGACCAGCATACGGAAACGTTGAGGGCGACGGCCGAAGAGCTTGGTCTCCGCCTCGGTCTGTTCACGGGCGCCCTGAGCAGGGATCAGCGCCGCTCGATGCTCGACCGCATGGCCACCGGAGCCCTCGATCTCGTCGTCGGAACGCACGCCCTTCTGAGCGGCGAAATTCGCTTCGCCGACCTCGGTCTGGTCATCGTCGACGAGCAGCATCGCTTCGGTGTCGCGCAGCGCCTTCGCCTCGGCACGCGCGGCTCGACGCGACGGCCGCATCTTCTCGTCATGACGGCAACGCCGATTCCTCGAAGCCTGGCGTTGGTTCTTTACGCGGGGCTCGAGCTGACCACCATCAGGGAGAAGCCGCCCGGCCGTGTTCCGGTGACCACCAAGATGGTTTCGCGCACGCAGCGTGCCACCGTGTTTCGCCAGCTGGAACGGGCGCTCCGCGCGGAGGGCCGGGCGTTCGTCGTGTGTCCGGCCATTTCCTCTTCGGAGGAGCTCATCGGTGTTGATCGCACCTACGATGAAATGAAGGCACGCTTTGGCGACGACCGCGTAGGCCAGATCCACGGTCGCCTGTCCGGAGAAGAGCGTCGTGCGCTGATGCAAGAGTTTCGAGAAGGCCAGATCCAGGTCTTGGTTGGGACCACGGTGCTGGAGGTCGGTGTCGACATTGCGGCGGCCAACATCATGGTCGTCGAGCAAGCCGAGCGCTTCGGGCTCGCACAGCTTCATCAACTTCGGGGGCGCGTCGGGCGAGCCGGGCAGCGAAGCGCGTGCCTGCTCACGTTTGGCGAGCCGCTATCCGTCGACGCCGAAGCCCGTCTCCAGGCGCTTTGCGACAGCGATGATGGCTTCCGCCTCGCCGAACGAGATCTGGAGCTGCGAGGGCCGGGTCACCTTTTCGGGTACCGCCAGTCGGGGGCCAGCGGGCTGCAGTTTGCGAATCTCGCCAAGGATCAGGGCCTGCTGAAGGAGGCGGGAGATCTGGCAGATCGCATCATCGGGGCCGATCCCGATCTATCTGCCCCCGAGCACGGAGCGGCCCGTGCGGCCGTGGAGCGTTGGGAACGCAACGCGGCCGTCCGCGAAGACGCCGGATGAGGGTCCAATCGCGGTTCGCCGGCTTCTTGACGGTTTCGCGGGACCCAGGTAGTTCCAAATTATGCCGCTGGTTCACCACACGCAGCGCGAAGTCACGCTCAAGCTCGTCTACTACGGCGTCGGTCTTGGCGGCAAGAGCACCAACCTCGAGATCATCCACGCCCAAACGCGGCCGGAGTTCCGAGGCAAGCTCGTCTCGGTGAACACCGAGGCCGAGCGCACGCTCTTCCTCGACTTCCTGCCACTTCAGCTCGGCAAGTTTCGTGGCTACACCGTCCGTCTTCATCTCATCTCGGTTCCCGGGCAAATCGCCCAGGACTCCACGCGCCAGATGGTGCTCCGGAACGTCGACGGCATCGTGCTCGTCGTCGACAGCCAAGCCGACGCGATCGAGGGCAACAACTACGCCATCCGCAACCTCGACTACAACCTGCGCCAAGACGGAACCGACCCGGATCGAATTCCAATGGTCGTCCAATACAACAAGCGCGACCTCCCGGGCATCCTCGACGTCGAAGAGCTGGGTGAACGGCTCGGTGTTCCGGAGGGCATTCCCGAGCTCGTGTCTTCGGCCCGCGATGGCTGGGGCGTCTTTGAAACCGTGAAGTCGATCGTGCGTGTGTGCATGCATCAACTCGGCGACCCGAGTTTGCGAGATGAAGGTCGAGTGGAGTGCTTACTCGAAGAGCCGCGCGCCCGCTTCTACCCGAGCGGCCCAGTTTCGATGATTCACGCAATCGCGCCGCAAGAAGAAGAGCAAGAGCTGGAGCTGGACGAGCTCGAGCTCGTGAGCGGCTAGGCCGATGAAACCGTCCGGCCCACAGTCCGTCGCTGATCGCGTGCGGACCGTTGCGCCGACGATCGAAATGCTCCCCGTGCGTACCCCGACGCTGCCACCCGCAACCCACACCAACACCTTCCTCGTCGGCACGAAAGAGGCCGTACTGATCGAGCCGGCTACGCCATATCGGGAAGAGCAAGACGTGATGGTCCAATGGGTTCAAGCCGCCCGTTTGCGGGGCGTCGAGCCCGTAGCGATCCTCGCGACGCACCATCATCCCGACCACGTCGGGGGCGCCATGGCCCTTCGGGAGCGCTTGCAGCTCCCGCTGTGGGCCCACGCCATGACCGCCCAGCGTCTCGACGGTATCGTCGAAATCGATCGCTTGATTCAAGAAGGTGAACGGATCGAGCTCGACGGCCCGACGCCGACCTCGTTGACTGCGCTGCACACCCCGGGCCACGCACCCGGCCATCTGTGCTTCACCGACGAGGCGAGCAACATCATGATCGCTGGCGACATGATCGCGTCGGTCGGCACCATCATCGTCGAGCCCACCGACGGCGACATGCTCCTCTACCTCGAGTCGCTCCGAAAGATGTCCGCCCTCGAACCCGCCGGGTTGCTCCCCGCGCACGGCGAGTTGATTCAAGAGCCGCAAGCGATTCTGAGCTTCTACATCGAGCACCGCTTGATGAGAGAACGCAAAGTGCTCGATGCCCTCGAAGCCCGAGGCAAAGCGTCACGGCCCCGACATTTGGTCGCCAAAGCTTACGCGGACACCCCGAAGACCCTGTGGCCGCTCGCTCTTCGGTCGATCGAAGCGCATCTGATCAAGCTCGAACGGGAAGGGCGCGCAACCAAAGAGGGCGACCGCTGGGCGCCGATCACGCACTGACCCCCAGACCCAACGCGCCGCGTCTATACGCCACAGAAGATGCGGAGGCCGACTGCGACCTGCGCTCCGAAACCGGTGAGAAACGCGAGCGTTCTAACCCCCGTCACGCCGAAAGCTCCCGCCGGGAAATGAATGAGCCGTGCCCAGAAATACACCTGCGATGCCAGTAGGATGCCAGGGTCGTCACCCATGCCCATCGCGTAGGCGGCGAGGACCAAGGTCGCGAAGACGGCGAGGTTCTCGACCGCATTGTAGTGCGCTCGTCTCGCGCGTTGCGCCCAGAGCGCCTGCTTTGCCGCGTCCTCCGGGTCCACCGGCTTCAGCGTCCCGAGGACACCCAGCGAGACCATTCGCTCCACGACGTATGGCATCCAGAAGAAAGCTGTCATCAGTGCAGCGGCTGCAAGCCATTCGAGTGCGCTCATCGGATCCTCCAGTTCAGAACGTAGAAAGCGTTCTGCCGCTATATTATACTACGGGCGAATTTGTTACGTAGAAGGTGAGGTGCCCCGACGCCGGGCAGGGTGGTCATTGTCGATGTAGTGTTGCCCGACGCTCCCATGAGACGCTCCCATGAGACACTCCAGCAGACACAAGGCATTGGTCTTCCTCGCGGTGCGGGACGGTCAGAAGGCGACCCTAGCGGGCGAGATCGAAGCGCTGACAAGGCAATTGCTAGATTCACTTCCCGGCGCCGCAAGGAACGCGACCGGCATGGTGGCCCGCGACAACGACTTTCTGCGATCTAGCCCTGGGCCCGTGCGCGCGTACGACGCGACGATCGAGCTCGAGACCGATGCGGGTGGGCAAGCGCTTGTCGAGGCTGTAGCTGGATTGGGCAACCGAGTAGCCGCCGCGGTGCACGCCGACCTCTCGGCTCTTCTGGTCGGACGGAACCTCGTGTTCGTCGAGTGCGAGCCACAACCCATCCGGTTTCAGTACCTGATGCGCCGACGCGCCGACTTCTCGCATGAGGCGTACCTGAAGCGCTACGAAGAGATCCACTCTCAGTTTGGGGTCCAACAGGGTGGGGTCCGAGGATACGTGCAGTTTCACGTCGACCTCGGCCTGTCACGCGAGGCGGCCCGAAGCGCAGGCTTCGGGATCTGCGCTATCGACAACGTATCCGAGCTCCATATCGCCTCACTAGAAGAGTTCGCCCAAGCCGCAGGCCTCACCGACGCCCAAGCGGTCCTAGCTGACGAAGAGCTCTTCGTAGACAGGCCGAACTCCGTGATGTTCACCTCGAACGAAGTCGTTCGTCTCTAGGTCCGCCGGGAAGGTCCGCCGTGACTTCGGCGGACAAGCAGTCGAGCACCGCGAGCAAGGTACCGGTGGCGACGACGGCGCTCCACTTCCGCCGCTAGAGTTCGAGTGCAACTCCCGAGGCGCCATCGGAGACGCGGTGATCTCGGTGACGTGCTCCGACGGCGATGCCCAATGCGACCAGCGGCGTGAGATCGAGGTGCGTTGCCGTCACTACGATTTGTTCTGTTCTCGCCCGGATGAGTGCAGTGCTTCGGGCGATTGCCTCACCGACGGCGGCACATCCTGCGACGGAATGCGGAATTGCCTATGACTCCTCCGCCACCAGGCCCAGAACACAGGGAAAACAACAGGTCGCGCGACCTGTTCAGTTGGGTCTACCTACGCCAGCGAGTTCAGCGACCAGTCGTAGCGGTGGTAGTCCAGTTCGTACCCTGCCCGAAACGCAGCTTTAAGCGCCTCCCGCTGAGCGCCCCTCGCGTGCTCCACCAGAAACAGGCGCACCCCTGCGGCCCTTCCAAAGTCGCTTTGGTAGTAGCGAAAGGTGATCGGGATTCGCACGACGCGGTCGGCCTCGTTGACTTCGACATCGGAGGCCACGTAGTTCAGGGCCGCAAGCTCGAGTTGCTCATCAAGCTTCGACGCCTCGTAAAACGCGACCGGCGGACAGCTCGTCGACGCGCAGACCAGCGCCGCGTGGATCCGCGGGTCGACGTGCGACGGGCACAACACGAGCCGTGGGTCGTCGTCATCGAAGAGGCGCGCGCCTGTTGCGGGGTGGGGCGCGTTGCGTCGGAGGACGCCGTTTTCGATGTCATCTAGGGTGAGTACGAAGTCGCCGACTCGGTACGCGACCACGCCGAAGAAGGACGGGACTTCCATCACCGAGGCCCGGACTCCGAGCGCGAGCACGCCGTGGATGGAGAGCACGTTGTAGAGATTGATCCAAAAGGCGATGCGCGTGGCGTCATCGGTCATCTCCGTGGGGTCGATCGCATGGAGCAGGCCGGTCGCCTGCTTCATCTCTTCGAAGGTGGGTGAGTCGCGCAGCTTCGAGTAGTCGACGTGGCCGCTCTCATCGAGTGCTTCCTGTTTCAGCTCGTTTCGAAGCTTTCTGAGTGCTTCGGCCACCTCGGTCGGCGCAGCGCCCGCGGCGGCGGACACCTCGTCATTGAGGGCCTTGCGCGAGAGCCACTGCTTGGGCACCAGCGCCTTGGCGAGCTCCGCGGGATTGCGTGCGCGTCTCAGTATGTCGCTGGCGTCGCGAAGGTGTCGGAACCAGGAGTCGGCCATCTCACATCACCGTACGGCGCAACGCAGGTTTCGTCACTCCGTGACCGAATTTGGCAGGCGTACAATGGCCCCAGGTGATGTTTCGAGTGGCCTCACGGTGACGGGGTTTGCGGTCCAATCCTCGCCGGCCACCGGATGTCGCGCGGTGATCCAAGCCGAGCCTGCAGGGACGCCCCGCAGTCGAAATTCACCTCGCGCGTCGGTTCGCGTCGCGCGCTCCCATCGCGGAGGGTCGCCCCATGTAACTTCGGCGTTCGAGACCCGCTCGCTTCGCGCGTCCAGCACCTCCCCCTCGACGATGCCCCCGGGCTCCAGCCGGACCGTGTCGAGTTCCTGGGGACGGTCGACGTAGTGCGGGGGCTCGAGCACGACGCGCCGACTTTGCGGTTCGTAGTCCGGATGCGAAAAAGAGATGTCGTACGTCCCGGTCGGCGCCCGGCGAAACACGAAAGTCCCGTCGGTTCGAGTCTTGGTGGCTCGCGTGATCGGACCGCTGAGGTGAATCGCCACGCCTCGAAGAGCGTCGCCCGTCCAGTCATCGAGGACTTCACCGAGGAAGGTGACGCCGGCTGCCATCACGACATGTACGCCGTCCGTGCTTTCGATCTCGGAGATCTGCGCCGGACTGAACGCAGGATGCTCGGCGCTGAGCTCGAAGGGAGGCTCCGGGAGGGCAGGAACCGAGAACGTCCCATCGGAATCCGACTTTGCGGTCCGCTGGATCGGTGTTCGAGGGCTCGTCGCCGAAACGGTGAGCAACGCGCCGCTCACCCCGAAGCCCCGTTCGTCCACGACGCGCCCGCGCAGGGTGTAGAGCGCGCTCGATAGCGCTAGCTCGACGGTGACGCGCGCCCCGTCTTCGATCACGAGCGACTCGCGGACGGGAGGTAGATCGTAGGGAAGAGCCGTCACGCTCACCTCGCCGCGCACGCCTCGAAAGGAAAACGACCCGTCGGATGCGGTCACGGACATTCGCGGAAGCCGGTCCGTCGGGGCCCGAAGCTCGACGGGGATTCCTTCGAGGCCATGCCCACGCTCATCGACGACGTGGCCGGCGAGCTCTGCGCCGGAGCGCATTGCAATGGCGACGTCCGAGCGCGTTGCGCCGGGGCCGACTTGCAGGCCCTTGGACTCGGCCGGCGCGAAGTCGTCGTGACTTGCCGCGATCGTGTACGGGCCGGGTCGCAAACTCGGCAAGACGAACCTGCCGTCGCTGCTCGTCCGGACCTGCTGGACGAATGCGAGTGTCCCGCTTCCCGAGGCCGAAATCGGCGGAACAAGCCCCGAAGTCACCCCGAGCGAGTCGCCCGAGCCAGGCGCAGCGGCGCGCAAGTGTCCTTCACCAAACGCGCGGACGAGAGCCCCTTCGATTCCCCATCCTCGCTCGTCGATGACGCGACCTTCGATTCGGGAAGCCCGTTCGAGCCGAACCGTCATCGACGGCTCATCCGCGCTCCGTCGTAGAGGGCCAGCCGAGACGTACCCGTGAGCGCCGACGTACAAGCTGTGGTCATCACCGACGATCCCGGTGAGCTCGAACCGGCCGTGGTCGTCGCTCCAGGTGCGGCGACTGTGAAGTCCGAGCACACCGGTGGCGACCGTCACCTCCGCGTCGGCGATCGCTCGTTCCGTGTGGGCATCGACGATCTGACCGACTAGCGTCCATCCCCTCGCGAGCTGTATTCCGAAAGCACGGCGGGTCCCCGCGTCGAGGATCAGTCCCTCCACTGGGGGAGCAACCAGCTCCCCACTGGAAGCTCGGAGCTCATAGATGCCCGCCGGGATATCTGGCCAATGAAAGCGGCCGTCGGCCTGGCTGAGGACGGTGCGCGCAGGCCAAAACCCGCTTCCGGCGAGCGAGACGATCGCCCCCTTGAGCGGCCGACCTTCCTCATCGTAGATCCGTCCGTCCAGTGTCGCGAACCCCGCATCGAGCTCTCCAGACCGGGCTGTCGCTGCCCCGACGGGGCCCCGCGCTCCTGAGGTGATATCTGTGTTCGGCGCGTAGGTGCCTGGAATTACAAAAGTCCCGAGCACCAAAAGCCCAGTGATTGCGCCCGCCACTCGCATCCAGCTTGATTTTATCGTTGATCGCTGCCGGGGGCGAGGCCGCATTGTTGCGACACCCCCGGAGCGATGCTACATCGCGGCTCCTTCAGAACTCGGAAACCGGCCATGGCACAGACATGTGATTTCTGCGGCAAGAACCGCCATAAAGCTCACAAGGTGAGCCACTCGAACCACAAGACCAGGAAGTGGCAGCAGCCCAACCTGCAGTCGATTCGGGCGGTCATCAATGGCCAGATCCAACGCGTCTCTGCCTGCACGCGCTGCATTCGTTCGGGTAAGGTTGTCAAGGCCGCCTAGACGCCCACAGGCACCGCTCCCCCCGGGCTGCGATCCCGCTTCGATCATTCTGACGTTCCCTGTCGCGCCCGAGCATGCGGGCCAGCGCCTGGATCGGTTCATTCAGCACCGGATTCCGAGGCTCTCGAGAACGCGCGCACAGCAGATCGTGCGCTCTTGCGCCTATCGAGCCGACGGTACGCGCCGCCGCCCGAGTGAGCGCGTTCGGGCTGGCGAGCACGTGGTGCTGGTCCGTCCTGCCTTCGAGGAGCCCAACGTGCCCCTTCACTTCGACGTTCTTTACGAGGATGACGCGATCCTGGCGGTCGATAAGCCCTCTGGGCTTCCGGTCCATCCGTCTGCGACCTATCACAAGAACACGCTGACCTATCTCCTTCGGCAGCGCTTCGGCCAGAACGCGCCACAGATCGCTCACCGGCTCGACCGTGAGACCAGCGGCCTGCTGCTCTGCGGCCGCACCCGTGAGGCCGAGCGCGACCTCAAGATCGGCTTTGAAACTCGTCGCGTGAGCAAGCGCTATCTAGCGATCGTCCGCGGTGTCATGCCGAATGACGAAGGCCGAATCGAGCTCCCGATGGACCAGGCCAAAGAGGGCCTGCACATCTTGATGGAGGTGACGCCGGAGGGGGAGGGGTATCCATCGGTCACGCGCTACCGGGTCGTCGCGCGACGGGACGACGCTACGTTGGTGTCGCTCGCGCCGGAAAGTGGCAGGCAGCATCAGCTACGCGTGCACCTGAGCGCGGTCGGCTTCCCGATCATGGGCGACAAGCTCTACGGGCCCCAGGGCTCTCAACCGTTTCTCGACTACATCGAGACCGGCATGACCGACGAGCTCCTGCAACGGCTGGGGCACGATCGTCAGGCCCTCCACGCCTACGAGCTCGAGTTCATGCATCCCACCAAGCACGAGCCGATGACGCTGAGGGCGCCCCTCGCGAAGGATCTCGTCGATCTCTGGGGCGGGGCCCTCGACGCGGCGGCCTTTGCAGCCGTCTGGGCGTGCTAGGGTCGACGTTGTGCGTGTGCTGATCGCAGCCATCGCTTGCTGGGGGGTCGGGTGTGCCGGTGCATCATCCAACGCGCCCACAACCGATTTTCAGCCCTCCGATGTCTCACTGTTCGACAACGCTGTGGATCTCGTGGACGCGCCCGTCATCGTCGAGGGACAGTGGAGTGGCGCGTTCGAGCTGCGGGTGGCGCGGGCAGACCTCATTGCGGTGGTCGCCGTCGACTCGTTGAGCTCCGACCTCGTCAAACGACGATCGGCCTATCGGCTTACCGTCAGGGTCCGGGATCGGCTCAAGGGGACCTCCTCGACCGAGCTCGTGCTGCGTGTCCGGGACGACGAGGCCGGGTACCAGAGTGTCCGGGTCAACGAGGACCGGCTTCTTCACAACCCCTTCGTGGCGTTCATCAAATGGGAAGTCGTCGCGGGGTCGCCGGACCTCATCGCGCACTGGCACCTGTCGCCCGATTCCGGGGCCGTCCGGGACAAAGTCGAATTTTTCCTTCGCCAGCCGGTGAGGGATTCCCACACCGAAGTCGAGGTAATCGAGCCCTAGCTTGGAGTTCGACGTAACGTCGGTCCCCATCGTAGACTAAGCACGGAGTGATGCAGATGCGTATTTGGCCCTCTAGTTTTGATTTTGTCCCTCACCTCTTCCCTTGGCAGGGCTGGCCGGATGCGAGCGGGGCGCTCCAGCGCCCAAGGCGAGCGAGCACGACCACTCTCAGCACCAGCACGATCACGTGGCGGCCGAAGCCGCGACCGCAGAGAAGGCCGCCGACGCGCCTGTGGGCCCAAGCATCGAAACCGGTTCGTTCCTGCTTTCAGTCGCTCCGGTTTCAGCCGCTCCGGGCCAGTCCGGGTATGCCGTCGGCAAAGCGGGTCAGGTGGAGATCGCGCTCGAGGGCCGGGGCGAGTGGCATGTCAACCAGGAGTACCCGATCCGGGTCGATCTGAGGGCGGCTCCGGGTGTCGCGCTGAAGAAGAACGAGCTCGGCAAAGACGACGCGAAAGAGTTCAGCGAGGACAAAGTACGCTTCCTCGCGGCTGTGGAGCCGTCCGCTGCGGGCGAACACGAAGTGACCTGCGACGTTTCCTTTGCCATGTGCACCGAAGAAAACTGTATCCTCGAGACGCGAACGGTGGCGATGCAACTCAAGGTGGAATGAGATGGGCGAGGGGGGACTCAAAACTGCGTTCGAGACGATCCGTGAGGAGGTCAAGGCGCAGTTCGAGGCCCAGAAGCGAGTGCTCTCGTTCGGGGAGTACTTGGACCTCGTGCAGGACAACCCACGTGGGCACACCCGCGACGCGGCGAGATATCTCAAGGACTGCATGGACTTCTTCGGCTCGTACGAAGTCGAGCGGCCTGCCGGGAGCCTCAAGCGCTGGAAGCTCTTCGACCTCGAGTTCGGCCTCGAAGATAGCGGGCATCAGGCCGAGCTTAGGCTCCGCGATCGCCTGGCGGGGAACGAGGCCGCGCAGGAGGCGTTCTATCGGATTCTCGACGGGTTCGAGCGGGAAGGTCGCGCCAACCGCTTGGTGCTCCTTCACGGGCCGAACGGCAGTGCGAAATCGACCTTTACCGCCTGCTTGATGCGCGGGCTCGAGGCCTATTCCGACACGGACGCCGGTTCTCTCTATCGGTTCTCATGGATCTTTCCTCGGACGCGCGAGGGGGGAGGGATTGGCTTCGGTACCTCGTCGGACGAGTTCGGCAAGGGTGACTCCTTCGCGCATCTTCCCGACGATCGGATCATCGCCAAGCTGGAGAGCTCGGTTCGAGAGCATCCGCTGTTGTTGCTGCCACGCGACGTGCGGCAGCCGTTGATCGCGAACGTGTACGAGGAAGCCGGCCTTCCCGAAGCAGCGCCCGATTGGGTGTGGACCGGCCAACTCAGCCGGAAGAACCAACAGATTTTCCAGGCACTCCTCACCGCGTACCGAGGCGATCTCGAGCGAGTTCTTGCGCACATTCAGGTCGAGCGCTTTTACATCTCGCGGCGCTACCGCGTGGGTGCGGTGACCATCGGTCCGCAGATGTCGGTCGATGCGTCGGAGCGCCAGATCACCGCGGACCGGTCGATCGAGTCGTTGCCAGCGTCGCTGAGCGCGTTGACGCTGTTCGAGCCCATGGGCGAGTTGGTGGACGCGTCAGGCGGCATCGTGGAGTTCAGCGATTTGCTCAAGCGGCCTCTCGAAGCATGGAAGTATTTGCTCCTGGCCATCGAGAACGGCGAGGTATCACTGCCGATGTCGAATCTGCCGATCAACGCCGTGATGATCGCAAGCTCGAACGAGCTTCACATGAGCGCATTTCGCCAGCATCCAGAGCACAACTCGTTCCGCGGCCGCATCGTTCGGATTCGCATGGCGTATCTGCTCGATGTGCATCGCGAACGCGAAATCTACGACGGTCAGCTCGTTCCCCAGATCCCCAAGCACGTCGCGCCCCATACGACGTATGTGGCCGCACTCTGGTCGGTGCTCACGAGGCTCCGGAAACCCGATGCTTCGCAGTTCACGGATAGCGACCTCGGAACCATCGCGGCATCACTGACGCCGTTGGAAAAGGCGGACCTTTTGGCGGACGGGCTCGTGCCGGCACGTTTCGAAGCCGATCAGGGGAAGATCCTCGCCGGCGGCATCGAGGAGGTCGAGCTGCAGGGAGGTGCTTCGTCGGACTACGAAGGCATCAACGGCGCCTCGCCGCGTGAGATTCGAATGCTCCTCCTCGACGCTGCCGCTGATTTCGAGGAGCCATGCGTCTCGCCTGTGACGTTCCTGACCCGTCTTGCCGAGTTTTGTGATCGCGACGACTACGAGTTCCTGAAAGAGCAGCCCGACGGTGCCTATCGCGACCACGGCGCTTTCGTCGAGGTCGTGCACGAGCGGTGGCTCGACATCGTGGAGGGCGAGCTCCGTGCTGCCAGCGGCTTGATCGACGAGCATAGCCATCTCGGACTCTTTGATCGCTACATGACCCACGTCTCGCACTGGGTGAAAAAGGAGCGAATCTTCAACCCGGTCACCGGCAAGGACGAAGACGCGGACGTCGATCTGATGAAAAGCGTCGAAGAGAAACTGGGCGCGGACGACGATAAGGCGTTCCGCCACGAGTTGCTGAGCGGGGTCGCCGCGTGGGCCATCGACCATCCGGAGCAAGACGTCGACTACGAGGCGCTCTTTCCGCGCTACATCGAGCAGCTGCGACAGGCGTACTTCGACGACCGCCACGGGCAGGTGGGCGAGATCGGGCAGGCCATCGTCGCGCTCCTGAAAGACGACGATACGCTCGACCAGGAAGAGCGCGAGGCGGCCCAACAAGCCCTTCAAGTTCTGATCGGAGTCTACGGTTACGAACGCTCGAGCGCGAAGGTCGCCCTGGGGGCGCTGGTCGACGCCCGGTATCGCGACTGACCGAAGCGGCACGGCATCACTTGGTCAGATCGAACTCCACGGTCTTGCGTTGGCCCGCGCGGAGGCGAACGGTTTGTGTTTTGAAAGGGCTTTGCTGACCGGGGCGGGATGGCTATCGGCTTTGCGGGGCCAGTAGCGACAACGCCCGCGATGAGCAGCACGCCCGCCAGCGCTCGACCGAACCCGCGCTTCGTCCGGGCCGGAGCAAACTCTCGATCACGTCGCACAGCTCAGGAGGCGCATCCGGCGCGAGTCCATGCAGCGACGGATGGTCGCCGGACAGGGTCAACATGATGGTCGCAGGGTCGTGGGCTCCGTCGTAGGGACGCTGTTGTCGTTCCTCAAAACGTTATCGGTCGCGAGATGTGAGCCGCGATGACCGCGAAGGTGGCCCAGGGGACAGAGCTTGGACCCTTGCGTGGGTTGCCGAGGGCTCAACATGCGCGAGCGGCTCTACGGCATCCGCCTGAGTCCCGCGCAGTGCGCGCAGCTCACGTTCACGCCCGACGTCGTGCGGGACCGGGACTTTGGCTTAGGCTGCGCGTCGTGTGTAGCGATGATGCAGCCCACCGACCATCGGGAGTGCGATGACCTTCCCCCCATTGGGGGACTCGCGCTTGCGGAGCTCGGGGGCGTCCTTGTCGAGCGCGAGGTGGGTCCGGGAGCCGTGATAGTACTCGGGGTATCTCCGCAGGATGCGCCGCAGGTGCTGCTCTGAGAGAACGATGACGTGGTCGAGGCAGTCCCGCCGAATGGTGCCGATCACGCGCTCGCAGTACGGATTCTGCCACGGGGATTGCGGCGCGGTGAGGACCTGCACGATTCCCATCGCACGCACGCGACGAACAAAGTTCGCGCCATAGATCTTGTCTCGATCCCGGATGACGTACTTCGGTGCGGAGTCGTCGGGAAAGGCGTTGACCAATTGCTGGCCTGTCCACTGCGCGGACGGAGCATCGGTGACGTTGAAGTGCACGATGCGGCGGCGCTCGTGCTCGAGCACAAGGAACACGTACAGGATGCGAAACGTGGCTGTGGGCACGACAAAGAAGTCGATGGACACGAGGTTCTGGGTGTGGTTCCGCAGAAACGAACGCCAGGTCTGCGACGGCGGCTTTCGCCGAAGTGGCATGTACCGCGACACCGTGGCTTGTGCGACCTCCAAGCCGAGCATGAGCAACTCACCGTGAATCCGAGGCGCTCCCCATGTCGGGTTCTCGGTGGCGATTCGGCGGATGAGCGTCCGGATCTCCGCATCGATCGGTGGACGTCCGGTTCTCTTGCGGCTCTTCCAGGTCCAGTAGAGCTTGAAGCCCTTGCGATGCCAGCCGATCACGGTCTGGGGCTTCACGATGAGGAGGGCGTGCTGCCAGTCTGGCCACAGGCTGCAGAGTGCGACCCAGAATGCGCGATCAGCCTTGGTCAGCTTGGGGCGTTTGGTCTTGCGTTGCACAATGGCCAGCTGTTGTCGCAAGGCGAGGTTCTCGAGCGCGAGCTCGCGCTGCGCCTTCAGGCTTGATCTGGCGGTTGCGAGCAGGACGTACAGCAAGTGAAGCATCGGGGTAGGTTAGCTTGACCCCGAGTCCGGAAACATCAACGATTGCGCCATCGACGGGGTTTTGAGGAGGCACAAGGCACAGGTCGAAAGAGGCGTCCCCAAAGCCGTTTGCGCATTGGTGAAGGCGATTGCACCGAACGCCTGCTTTCGCTATACGCATTGCCTTCGTGGCGCATGAGCTTCACCAGGCCTCGGGCAACGGGGGGCTGCCTGTCTTCGCCCCCGCCCCCCGCGGATGCATTCACAAGCTCGCCTACGAAACCGATGCTTTTCTCGTCTCACAACTCGCCAAGCTCAAGCCCTCGGACTTGAAGGAGGCTTCGGAGCTCGTGCAGGACGTGGCAGCTTTCGCCGCAACTCCCGCCTACAAGGAATATCGTGGAAACCCGGGCTGCCTTCTCCCGGCCCCCGGGCGAATCGACGTGACAAAACGCTGGCTCGCCCCCTATCGCATCGGGCTTGCCGAGTGGAGCTGGCCAAGCGTCCACCCGCTCATCTTCAACGACATCGAGCAGGAATATCGGAGTCACGAGGTCAATCAGACCGCGCTGCTTCGGACGCTGAACCTCCAGATCGAGGGCAAGCCGATGGTGATCCTCGTAAACGGCTTCTCGTCCGGGCACCACCTCTTGGAGCGGGTCGCCTGGCCCATGCGGCCGTTCCGTCGCCTCGGAATCGGAGTGTCGTTGTTTGTGCTTCCATTTCATGGTCCACGGGGACGTTCGTTTCCGCCGGAGTGGCCGCAACAAGACACCAAGCTCACCATCGAAGGCTTCCGCCAGGCGATCTGGGACTTGCAGACTGCAATCCGCATCATGCGCGAAGCGGGGGCGAGCCACGTCGGTGTCGCAGGCATGAGTCTGGGTGGCTATACCGTGGCACTCCTGGCGACGGCTACGTCCGACGTCGACTTCGTGCTGTCATATATTCCAATCGCAAACCTCCCGGAGATCATGAACGAGCTTGGCTTGATCCCCGGCTCCGGAGACATTCAAAGGCAACTCTACGAGGGCTATCGCGATCTGCTGGTGCCCATCACCCCCGAAGGCAGGCAGCCCATGGTCGAACCGCAGCGCATCGCGATCATTTCCGGCGAATTCGACCGCGTCGCCACCGTGCAACACGGCGCGCGTCTTGCGGCTCACTTCGGAACCGAGCTCATCACGTTTCCCGGCGCGCACATGCTTCAATTCTGGCGTGCTCGAGCATTTCGCCAGGCGTTGGAGCGCTTCCAGGAAGCGGGCGTGCTACCGCGCAGCCGCTGAAGGCGATGTGGCCCTTGATGTTGGCGGCAGCGTCTTTCGTTTCTCCCTCAGCCCTCCTTTAGCGCCTTTGGGTACCGAATTGCGTGTTTCTATTTCCTGTGTGGACTTTCTCGCATACGCAGAAGTGCGTTTGAAGTATCTACGCCTCCTCGCGAACTCGTTGACCTGACGTTGACGTAGCGTTGTGCAATCGAACGATACGAAGTGACGGACCGTGAACACGGCGATGCGGGAAAGTCCCGCTCATGTTTGACGTTTCCAAGTGATTCCGGCTTCTTGTGATGTCATGCAAACACCTGGGTTTTTCGCCTCATGACCCGAAGGTCGTTGGTGTACTCGTAGGGCAAGAGGCGGAGCGGCTACCGGGTTCGAAATATCGACGCGGCACGCTGAATCATTCGATTGCGTTTTGTGGCCCCGCAACGCGCTGCGATCGTGATCGCAGGGTCAACACCCCGAACACGACTCCCACAATTTCTCCCACACACCACGAAACAACCAGAAACGACACGCAACACCCGGAAACAGGTTTCCCTTTGTTTTTCGGGGATTTCTCAATGATTCTGATCACTCAGTTTATGTAGGGGATCTTCCCCTTCACCGCGCTTTGTTTGCGCGAGGTACCCGAGATCGCCTTCGCGACCCCAAAGTCGGAGAGCAAGACCTCGCCTCGGCGGCTGACGAGCACGTTCCCTGGCGAGATGTCTCGATGTACGATCGCGTCGATTTCGGGTCCGTCGGCATCTCTTCCGGCACCTGGAGCGTGGGCGTGTTCGAGGGCCGCGGCGAGGTCATGTCCGAAGAGCGCGACTAGCTCGTGCGGCAGGCGTGTACCGTCCTGTGCGTCGAGTAGCACTCGCAGGTCTGCCCCGTCTACGAGCTCGAGAGCCATGTAGGGTGTCCCGTCGATCGCGCCGAAGTCGATCACGCCGACGATGTTGCTGTGCCGCAACTTGGCCGCGAGCCGTGCTTCCCGCTCGAACAGCCTAAGGTTTCCGCCATGCCCCCCACGCCCAAACGCCGGACCAAGCGATATGGACCGAAATCCTCACCGATGATGTCGCTCAGGGAAGCCTGAGAGCGCACTTTTGACATTGATCAACGCAGTGTGCTGTTGACCACCAACGTCACAACACAGGCCTGACAACGATGCTGCTAAATTCCAGGATTGAACAGCGTGGCTGTATCGCGCCGGGATACCGAAACGTCGCCGCACTTTCCCTCGATGAGCCTGCGAATCGCGATGGCCAACGCCTCGCGGCTTGGGCCTTCCGCCGTTGCGGGGATGAGGCTACATCCTTGCCGACTGCCGGTTTTGGTGACGAGCCCGACCGCGACCGTGTCCGCCGTGAGCGCGGAGACGATGACAATCGTGTGGGCGGGGAGCAGCTCGGCGATGTCTCTCGCGTCGTCGGCCCGCCAGCCGTTACGGCGGTCCCTTGAATATTCGAGGCGCAAGATCGGCTCGGTCCGAACGGTGCGATCGAAGCGGTCGTCCACGACTTGCTTCGTCGTTCCCGGGCCGACGTTCGTCGAATGAATTCGCCCGCGCTCCGTACCGTCGCATTCGACCTGCACACCGTACTCACCGACCGAAAGCGTCGTGATTCTGAGTGGCGTCTCGCCGAAGCGCACTCCATTGACGCGCACGATGCAACCGGTGGGAGCACTCTCGACGACCAGGGTCGCCGGCCGAGCGCGCCCCTGCTCGCGCGCCCGCTGGTAGAGCGCCAGCACCCGCGGGGGATGCATGAGCGTCGCGGGCTCTACGTTCGGCACCAAGACCACGCATTCGGAGGCATGAGCCGCGGCGCTCGACGCCTCGTCTGTTTCCAGCAGAGCGCGCACCTTGTAGAGGCACGTATCAAGAACCCGCAGCGCCCGCTCGGGGCTCCGGTTGATGTCTTCGGTCGCGCTTCGAGACAAACGCTCCGCCTGATCGAGGCGACTGAAAGCCGTTGCATGCTCGCCCCTGGTCAGCGCTCGAATGGCTGCACGCGAATGTTGGTCCCATTTCTCGAGCGCATCCTTCGCGATGCCGACCGCCGCAGAGGAGCCTTGATCCTGGAACCGCACCGCGGCCGCGTGGGACTGCCAGACGTGCCGACCATGTCGCTCGAGCTCGCGAGTGACGTCCGCCACCACACGCTCCATGAACGCCGGCATCTCGCCGTTCGTCGCCGGGACGACCGCCCAATCACCGACCTCGGCGGAAGCGCCTGGCACGTGAGCGAGTGCGAGTGAAGTGACGAGGACCAACAGAGGCGAGCATTTCATGATTTCTCCCGGGCGTACGTTGGGGTTGGTGCGGCTCTGCTCACTTGCCTGCGTTCGATCTCGGGCCGGCGCCTGCGAAGTGGAGGTCGATCTTGACGAATCCGCGGTCGTCGTAGGAGACACCTTCGAAATTCACATCGATCCGTGTTGGCTCGAACGAGATATCGATGTTTTCGACCTCGACGTTGGTCTGCTCGACATCGACGCGTGCGCCGACGAGGAGCGCGTTGTGATCCCGGAGCACGATGTCGATCATGTATCCCTCAAAGTCTGCGTCCGGGAAACGGTCGGCTTGGGTCACATTGGAAAAGTCGAAGATGAGGCTTCCGAGTCCGTGGTCGAGATGGATCTCTACTCCAGGATTCGGGCCCTCGGGGCAGGGCGACTCGAGCGACCTGACCTGCTCGGCGGAGAACTCCATTCCGTCGCCGACCTCCGCACGCACGGACTTCGCGCTCCTCTGCTCGCAGCGGGTGGAGTACCGGACGAGCTCGATCTGCGCGCCCTCGAGGCACCCGGGATCGTCGATCGAGCTAGGATCGAGGTGACCGGGATCGAGCGAAAAACCGCATCCTGCAAGAAGCCCGAGGGCGCTGCCCACAATGAGCGTGGCGGCTCTGCAGGATCTCTTTGTGATTGTGTTTTGCATGGCGACGTCCTTCTGATTGAACTCGCGGGCCCCATCAGCGCCGCGTCACGGACTCTTAGTGCAGCGTTCATGCCAACCGGAAAACACAATGGTTTCGCGAGACGGTCGTCTGCTCGCCTCCTCCGTGACGACGCTCGTCGTCGAGATCGCGACGGCGAACGTCATGTCCACTACTGGGCGATGGCCATGAGGCCGGCTCTATCGTCCCGGATGCTTGAACTTCTCGGGGTCGATCTCGAGCGTCGCCATTCGGCTGATGAGCCCGGTGCGCGGAACGCCAAGTATTCGAGCGGTGCGCGCAACGATGCCCTCGCACGCCCCGAGCGCGTCCTCGATGATCCCCTTCTCGAGGACGTCGAGCCCCTCTTTTTGCTCGGCGAGCTGCTTCCAACGGCCTTCGATCTCGCTGCTAGGCGATCCGCTCGTCGACGGCGCGGCCGGTGCCGCGGGAGCTCCGCCGACCGGGTGTTCACCCCCGACGTCTAGGTGACGGATCTCGATCACAGGGTCCGTTGTCTCGCCTGCACGCAGGCGGTTTCTGGCGCGCTCCAGGACAGCCTCGAGCTCGCGAATGTTTCCACCCCAGTGCAGGTGTGGTGCCGTCAGCAGGTCGTGGGCGCCCTTGTCCAACTCCCAGTCGGTCGTGCCGTCAGTCCGGTTCAAGTAGCGAATGGCGATCTTGGGGATGTCTTCGCGCCGGTCGCGCAGTGGTGGCAGGACGATTGGGACCGTGCCGAGCCGGTAGTAGAGATCCTGGCGAAAGCGCTTGTCCGAGATGGCCTGTGCGATGTCGCCGTTGGTGACCGAGATCAAACGTAGATCGGCGTGCTTCGGCTCGCGCCCTTGGTAGCCGAGTGGCCGATACGACCCGAACTGTGTGAAATCGAGGAGCAGCTGCTGAGCGTGGCGGGGAAGGTTGAGCACCTCGTCGAGGATCAGCGTCCCCTTGTTGGCGTACTCGACCAGGCCCATCCGTTTGGAAATTGCCCCCGAGAACGCCCCTCGCTCGTGTCCGAAAAGCTCCGAGGTGATCGTGTTCAAGTCGTCCGCTAGACCGAGCGTCGCCCGCACGATGGGCTCCCTGTTGCTGGCCCGCGCAAACGCGGTGGCGAGCTGAGTCTTGCCGGTTCCTGACTCGCCCAAGATCATGATGGACGCCTTTCCCTCGATGGCGGCTCGTAGCTCATCGCGAATCGCCGTCATACTCTCGCACGACAGAAGCTCGTCGAGGCTGAGGTGGTGCTCGTTGTGGTCCTTGGCGCGCTCGACGCGGAGGTCTTCTTTCGTCGCCTCGATCAAGGTCTGCTGCGCGATCATCCCACCCAGCAAGGCGCCGACGCATTCGACGAACTCGAGAACGGACGCTTGCTCGCCTTCTTGCCCCGGAAACTCCAAGTACATCACGCCGATGAGGCTGCGGCTCCGCCGTGATGCGGTCGGTCGGGACCAAAGCGGCGTGGCAACGAACGACCCGGTCGGCGTGTACGGCACTGGGCCCGCGACGGTCTTGAGCTCCGTCTGCACCCGGCTCAACATCTCCGTCACGTGCTGTGCGAGAACGGCGGGTGGCACGCCCCGGAAACCGGCTGTCCGCGAGCGATGCATGGGCCCGGCACCGCCTTTCGTCTCCAAGGTGCTCCAGGCGGAGGTTGCTCCGAGCTGGACGCATAGCGCCTCCAACGTCTCCTCGATGAAGCGTCCGCCGTGGAGCCCGGTCACGACCGCTGCCACGATTGCGCGCATACGCGGCCACGGGTCTGGGTTCTCCGCTCTTGACATCAGGCGCTCTGAGAGTACCCGGTCGAGACTGCTGCGACTACCCACTGTGTGAGTGCGCCGCTTGAGGTGGAAAAACCAGCACTCTGACCATCACCACGAGCTGAGCCTTCGTTCGGACGCCGAGTTTTCGCATCGCCGCTCTGAGAAGGGTGGACACGCGTGACGGGCTGATCCCCAAGCGGTACCCGGTGAGCTTGCTGCTCTCGCCTAACGCCGCGCTCATCGCCACCTCCTGTTCGCGCGTCGTGAGCCCACACGCACAGCCTGATCGGACCGTGTTGGGTTTGACGAGGATGAACCGCCGACCGTCGACGTCGAACCAATCGACCAAGGTCAGCCGTCCACGGACCAAGCCCTCCCAAACCAGGAACGCACGTGCGGTCTCGCTCTCGCCGCCCGCCCGGAGTGTACGGTCGAGTCTCACGGCCGCCTGGCGGAGCGACCCGCGTCGCTCGCTTTGCCCAACTTCGACGAGGGGGGCCACCGGCGCGGGGCGGAGATAGGCTGGCCACATCTTTCTCGCAGCATCCATGCGCGCTTCCCCTGCAGGGCACGTGCCAGCGAAAAAACGCTGTAATTGCGCGCGTCACGGAAGCGGTTCAGCGAAAATGACGACGGTCGTCATCAGAAGTCGACGACAGACGTCACTTCGGCGTGGCGAGCCGTGGCTGCGCCGGAGTGTTGCCTAAGCCGAACGACGCTCGCTTCGGCGCTCGGTAGCCTCCGCCGCCAAGCGCTGGTCTTCCTCGGTTTCAGCAAGGAGGGGCGGGACGGGGCAGGGCCTCCCGTCTTCTCCGATGTTGACGAAGGTGGCGCGGGCATTGGCGCACAGGGTTCGTTCGCCGGTTCGAGCATCCTCTCGCTCCACGAGCACTCCGATTTCCATTGAGCTCGTGAACGCGGCGTTGAGGCGGGCGGTCAACCGGACGACGTCGCCGACCTTGATTGGCGCCCTGAACTCGAGCGCGTCGACGCGCGCTGTGACAGACACGCGTCCGCAGTGCCGCATGGCGGCGATCGAGCAACAGATGTCGATCCAGCTCATGATCACGCCACCAAAGGCGGTCCCGATCGCGTTGGTGTGCTGTGGCAGAACGAGCTCAGTCATCTCGGTAAACGACTCGGAGGGGGTCTTTGGGTCCATGGGCGGAGCATAGGGCGTTTGGACCGGAGTTCACAGGCTCGGCCGGCGGCTGAACTGTACGCTTTTGCGAAAGAAGAGGATGCGCAAGCTGATGACGAAATGATCTGGATCGGCGAGATCCATCTCGAT
>PVMK01129236.1_pt1 | contig 48579 bp, 49 predicted proteins | sample 1853481 | NCBI WGS metagenome assembly PVMK01 (sample SAMN08533507, study PRJNA380276) | Marine sediment metagenome, whole genome shotgun sequencing project.
GAAATTATAGTTGTCCGGAATACGTGGCAGCAAAGCGCAGCAATGATGCAAAACTCTACAGTTCTGCCTCCTGGGTGCAGGGTTTCATTACCGGTGTTAACTATCAACGCGCTCTCGCCGAAGGCACCGACTCCATTATTGGCCAGGATTTACCTGCTGCTTCAATCGTGCGCTGGCTTGAAAACTACTGTCAGGAAACTCTGCAGGAGGACCTGGCCGATGCAGCCAAAGCACTGACTGAAGAATTTGCAGAAAGCGAATAGTTGAGAGTGACTGCTTTAATTTATGAATGGTGCCCGGGGCCGGAATCGAACCGGCACGGTATTTCTACCGAGGGATTTTAAGTCCCTTGCGTCTACCAATTTCGCCACCCGGGCGCAGTGCGGATTGTACCTGTATTGCAACGGCTAGAGAATGCTTTTCCCCAATGCGCTGGTAATCAGGTGCAGTGTGCGTTCGGCGCTGATATTGCCGTGATCAAGGAAAGGGTTTAACTCCACCACTTCCATCGATGTCAGTTGCCGGCTGTCGGCACAATATTCCAGTAGTAAATGCGCTTCACGATAACGTACGCCGCCGTGTACCAGTGTTCCCGAACCGGGGATTACCGTTGGGTCGCAGCCATCCACATCAAAGCTCATATGGAAACCAGCAGTGCCATCGGTGACGATTTCCATGGCCTTACGGGCTACTTTTGCCATACCGTGCTCGTCAATATCACGCATTGTGAACACGTGGATGCCGGACTCGTGGATGATTTTCCTTTCGCCCGAGTCAATATCGCGGATACCGATCAATACCACTTTGTCCGGGTTCAGCTTCGGACTGAAACCGAGAATACCTGCCAGGTCCGGGTCACCGTGTCCGAGAAGATGCGCCAGTGGCATGCCATGTATGTTACCGCTCGGTGACACACCGGGGATATTCATATCGCCGTGGGCATCAAACCAGATCAAACCCATTTCCTCGCCACGTTCACGAAAGTGGGCGGCAACGCCCGAGACGGTGCCCATGGCGATTGAGTGGTCACCACCGATCACCAAGGGAAATTCACCGGTGTCCATGAGTTCCTTTACCCTTTCAGCCAACTCGGTGCAAACACTCAAAATCTGCGGTTTGAAGCGTGCCTTGCTGTCTTCAACCGAGCGTGTCTCCATGGCAGGAACGGCAATATCCTCTTCACGGGCCAACGTATAACCCATGTCACGTATGGCCGCACCAAGACCGGCAATACGCAGCGCAGACGGGCCCATATCAGTACCACGGCGGCTGGCGCCGAGATCCATTGGCACGCCGATGATCCTTACGGTTTTTTCTGGTTTGAAATTCATCTGATATGGCCATTTGTGCCCGGCTCAATGCCAGCACGAATTCTAAACCATCTTACAACTTGTTGACTGAGAAACTTATTACGTTAAAAAATAGGCTAAGGCAGGGCAGGGGGGCTGTTCAGGCTAACGTCTGTACTGCCACTCCACACTCACACGCCGCCCTGCACCCGGAAAATACCGGTAATTACCAAACGCGTAATCGGCGCGCTCCGCGTAACGGTTATCCAGCAAATTAGTCAGGCGCAGTGAAACTGTGTGCCGACTGTCTGCTATGTGTATCCAGCCACGCAAATTGAGCAGACTGTGACCGGGGTAACGATGGGCGTTGGCGGCATCCAGAAAATAACCGCCCTGGTACACCCATTCAGCCTCAACAGCTTGCCTGGCATTTCGCTGCCAGTGCGCCCGTAAAGCACCCAGCCATGGTGGTGCCGTGTCTATTTCATTGCCCTTGAGGATAATTTCGCCACGGCCCAGGTCGCGATCAAAGTCATATTCGTGCTGAGCCCAGGACAGGTTGCCGCTAAAAGTCAGTGATTCAGTTGCCTGCCAGCGGAGCAGGGATTCCAGGCCAATATGACGGGTCTTGCCATCGCTGATATTGAAACCGTTGGCGTCCCGGAAAATAAAGTTTTGTTTACGCATGGCATAGGCGATCAGTTCATAACTGAATTTGTCTGCAAAGCCCTTAATTCCGACTTCCAGTGAATCCAGCGTTTCTGAATCGAGGTCTGCTACCGTCTGGCCCCTCTGCAGACGGTAAAGTTCGGTAGCCTGTGGTGCGCGGTAACCCCTGGCTGCACGTACGTACAGCCTTTGCTGGTCAGTCAGATCGAAGCTGAGGCCCAATTCCGGCGACAAATTGGTAAAACTGTCACTGCGGTCCGCTGGACGTGTGTACAAACAACCGCCAAAACCACAGTCAGACCCATCATCGCGTGTATTGCCATCCAGCATCCGGTTGTCGTAATCATATGAAATATGCTCGGCCCTCAGGCCTGCTGTCAGTTCCAGGTCCGGACGCAATTCCTGTTGCCACTGCATCCAGCCGGCCACCGTTGTGGCTTTTACTTCGTAGTCATAATGAAAACCCTGTGGGCGGGTCTCTTTCAGAAAATCTGAACCCGTTTCAAGCGCATTCTGCTGGAATTCAATTAAAGTACCTTGAGCCCATTCCAGGTCAACACCCGCTGAGAATGTACCAGGGTTGGACCAGCTGAAAAGAAGACCGGCTGAATCCTGCCCATTGGTCTCCAGCGGCGTGCCCGGTAAAAAATGTTGCAAAAAGTCCATGCGGCTACTGCGTGCATAAGGGATGAACTCCAACTCATGACCCGTACTGGTCTGCCGGTTCCAACGGCTGGATAAACGCGCAGCCCATGCATCCCGGAAAGCGTCTGGATTCAGGTTTTGTGTACGTAAGTCTTCGTTTTTATAGGAATTCCTTCCAAGTATGAAGCCAGCGGTATCCTGATCCAGGCTGGCATAGGCAAAAGATGTCCGGCCTGTTGATTGTCCGACAGTATGTGCAAGCTGAAGGTTAAATAAACCATGCTGGAAGTGCTCATCGTCTCTGAAACTGCCGGAATCAGTGAAATTCGCCTGCAAAGCGGAGTGCGCGCCGGACATGGCAAAACGACCCCGGTAGTAATCATCCGTACCCGCTTCAAGGGCATATTCAGTAAAAGGTTCCACCGATACGCCCGGTGTGAGGATATCTATAGCACCATGAAGTGCATTAGAGCCGTAAGTTACGGTACCTGGTCCACGTAATACAACAATTTGATTTGCTTGCGCTATATTTACTTCAAATAGTTGATTTACATTACAAAATCCTGACGGACGGGTAGGGATTTCATCTTCCAGCACCATGAAGGCGCCACAGGCACCCGCACCGGTTAACACCGGTGATCGTATGGCGCTCAGGTGTTCCTGGCCTGAACCGGTCGAGATCCACGCACCTGGAATACGATCGAAAACCTCATTTGGGTGTTTGGGGGCTGTTACACGTATTTCATCTGGCGAGATTACACCCAGGCTGCTACTTAACGATTGGGTAACGCTCAAGCGTTGTGAGCGTACCTCGATTGTGGGTAAGGCGCTTGATTCCTGATTCGAGGCAAGCTCAGCGCTTGACTGGTCAAGGTGTAGAGCCTCGGTTTCAGCGCTCAGGGCGCTTAATTGCAGCGTGGTTACAAGAAAAAGTGCGGAAATCATCGCTGCATGGTAACTGAGGGATTACTTTATGCAACCGGAAGAACGACTTTTATTTTTGGTGGGCATATACAGGCCCTATAGTCACTCTGGTTGTATCTAAAACACACTTAAGAAATTACGTAACATGCAGATAAATAAAGTTATAATAAAATACATGAAGTATTGAACCCGGCTATAACGCAATAGTTGTTTAGTCGTTTCCTGATACCTGAAGATACTTTTTGGAGCTTTTGAAGCCGGAAGATAGGTCCTGGAACAATCAGTGAGTTACCACATACTACATGGGATTAGTGTATATCTGTGTTCTCTATTTAACATAATATACATTATACGCATAAATACATAGATATCATTGTTTGGAGGATTAAGGCCTACCCTATGGAATTTCTCTATTTAAACGGAAAATTCAATAACGGCCTTAGACATGCTATTTACTGAAGTATGGTGATGTTGCCCGCTTTGCATTTTCACAGCCATAAGAAAAACACTCAATACTGCTAACAAGATCAGGGCCGCTCCCATTAACTTTCTTGTCCACTGGTCACTCAGCATCCCTGCCAGTGCCGGTGCGGCCAGGCTCATACCCAGCATGGATGGTAATGTGCCTGCCCCAAACGCCAGCATTACCAGTGCGCCTGAAACAGGCGAACCTGCTGCGGAAGCCGTTAGAAGCACGCTATACACCAACCCACAGGGCAAAAGACCCCAACACAGACCCAGCAGCAATCGCCCTGTCCCACCAGGTAAGCTGGATGCATTTACTGCTATCGGCAGCACGTACTTCCAGACTCTTGCACCAACACGTTCAATTCCGGCGAGTAACTGCCAGTTAAAAAGAAATTGCAGACCAATAAGAAATATCATCAGCGCGGTCAAAAACCGCAATATCATGCCCCATTGCGGGACATTTAGTGCTTTACCCACTTTTGTCAGTATCCACGCGGAAATCAGGCCCAGGATTGCGTAACTCAATATCCTGCCGAAATTGAACAAGATCGCTGACGTGGCGCGGGGTTTAGCGCTCGTCTGCGTGTCTGTAGATGCTGGTAAACTGCCTAAACCCGCCGCGATACCACCACACATGCCAAAACAGTGACCACTGCCCAGCAAACCCACAAAAAGTGCCGTAAACAGGGCTGAAATATCAATAAGTGAATTCATTGATCGTCCGTATTCGACCCATCAGAATTTTCGTCATCGTCCATGGGTGGTGGTTTTTGATCGTCATCAAGGACGACGCTCCAGCCATGTGATTCCAGATCGTCAAACTGGCCGGATTTTATGGCCCACAATAAGGCCCAGACAGCGACTGCCAGCAATATAACTGCCAGTGGAATCAGTACATAGAGCATGCTCATTGAGTAACCACCCTGCTTTGAATTTGTGTGGAATCTATGTGTTCTTTTTTCGCCAGTCGACCGGAATTTAACACCACCAGCAGAGAACTCAGTGACATGCCCAAGGCTGCCATCCACGGTACGATCAAACCGGCTGCTGCAAACGGCACCGCCAGCAGGTTATAAGCCAGGGCCCAAATCAGGTTTTGCCGGATCACGTCTTGCGTTTTAGCACCTGTTTTAAACACTTTATCTATATATTTCAAAGATATGCCGGTTAATATGAAGTCAGCCGTACTGTTTGCCAGCTCACTTGCGCCACTGACTGTCATCGAGACATTGGCCGCCGAAAGTACCGGGGCATCGTTGATGCCGTCACCAACCATCAAGACCGTCTTACCTGCCATTTGCAAGGATTCCAGGAATTCCATCTTCATTTTCGGGTTCTGTCGGGCATACCATGTACTGATTCCGGTGCGTTCTGCCACCGCGGCTACGGCTTGCGGGTGATCACCGGAAAGGATGATCAGTTCCAGGCCCCTGGCGTGTAGGGCGGACATGGATTCAGCGGCAGCATTGCGCAAACCGTCATCGAGGTCAAAACGGGTGATCCATCCCGATTCATCTGTGAGCCATACCCTGCCATGGCCTCCGCTTAAATCAGTTTCATTAACATGGGTAAAAGCAGCGTTACCCAGCCGGTACATTGTGCTATACACCTTGCCCTCAACGCCGTTTTCATGGTTCCTGACATCACTGACCGCGTCACGCTTGACCTGCAACCCCGTAAACGCATTTGCAACGGGGTGCGAAGAGTCGACCTCCAGCAAGGCGGCTATGGTTAAAACGCTTTCCTGGTTAAAAGCAGTGCGTTCGGAGTTGATTACGGTTTTTATCACAGATGGCGAACCCGTCGTCAATGTGCCTGTCTTGTCGAACACAATGGTATCGACATCATTCAAGCGCTCCAGTGCGGAACCCCGGGTTAACAACACACCTTGTTCAAGCAATGACCGGCTTGAAGATGCGATGGCGGCAGGTGTGGCCAGCGATAAAGCACAGGGACAACTGATAACCAGCACCGCCAGGGTTGCCGGGAACAGCATGGCAGTATCATGTAGCAGCCACCACGCAGCGGTCAGACCGGCAACGGTCAGGACAATGGTCACGAACCAGCCGGCATAGCGTTCCGACAGTCGGGCGTAACGGCTGCGATGGGTCTGCGACTTCAACAACATCCGCCCCATCACCGACACGGTAGAATTGTCCGGGTCCCGGGTGACCTCCACTTCAACAGTTTGGGTCTGGTTGATGCTGCCCGCTATCACCTGATCTCCAATCTGTTTGCTGACGGGACGCGATTCACCGGTCAGCAGGGCTTCGTTCACTTCGGTTGATCCGGTGATAATCACTCCATCGGCTGGAACCGTCTGCCCTGCCCTCACCCTGACCCGGTCAGCGGTACGCAGATCCGTTGCCGGGACCTGCTCTGTTTCACCATCTTTGAGCAATTCCGCCCACTCCGGCAACAGGCGGGCCAGCGCCAATCCCGTCTGTAAATTTCGATGGCGGATTACCAGCTCTGCATAACGTCCCAGTGACAGGAAGAAAATAAACATCACAACCGAGTCAAAATAGACATGGCCGCTACCGCTCAGGAAATTGATACAACTCATGATAAATGCGATGGAAATTGCCAGTGCGACAGGCACATCCATACCTACCCTGCGGTTACTCAAACTGCGCCAGGCACTGGTGTAAAAAATTCGTCCTGAATAGAGCAAAACCGGTGCCGTAACCACCAGGCTGACCCACTGCAGGAAACGCTCCGAACCCTCGGAAATACCCATGGCATCACCTGCGTACAGGGCAGCGGCATACATCATGACCTGCATCATGCCCAGCCCGGCGACACCCAGGCGTTTGAGTGCGTCGCGGCGCTCTTCCTGCCTGCCCATCGCCTCGGCACCCGCCAGTGGCAGATGCGGGCGGTAACCAACGCCAGATAATATCGCGGCAATTTTACTTAAGTGCAGCTTGTCCGGTCGCCAATTGATGCGGACGAAACCGGTTGCCACATCCACTTGTACATGGTCGATACCCTGGCGTGCTTCCAGCTGGCTCCTGATCAACCAGGCACAGGCGGCACAGCGGATACCCTCCACTTGCAGTAATAGTTCATGGCGACCGTCCTTAAGCGGACTGCCCCAGAGTGAATGGCGGTCGTCAAAGCGCTGCCATGAATCCTCGATTCCGGCATCTTCATCTGCGGGTTTGATGGCCGTTTCGGTACGAAATTGATAATAGCGCGACTGGCCGGACTGTAATATGAGGTTGGCTACAGCCTCACAGCCATTACAGCAAACCGGCTGTACCTGGCCATCAGCTTCGACACTCAGATCGCAAGCGGATGGAACGGGTTCTCCGCAATGAAAACAGAACCGTGGGTTTTCAGTCATGACCCTAGTCGGGCTTCGACTCAGACTTGCCGATTTCGTCTTCTTGCTGGTTCTGCTCTGGTGCCTGGGCTTTCAGTTCGCTGTTCAGACGCCGATATTCCTCATCATCGACGACCAGGTGAACCGGATGACTGATGGCCAGCCACAAGGTAATAAAGCTGGCTATAACCGCGGCGGCCGGTAGTGCAATGATGAACCAGGGCCAGAACTGCCGGTACCAGGGCAAGTCCTCTGCTGGTACCGGGTTGTTACGTTTATTCATAAGGCATCAGGAAACGTGTGCTGACCGTGCGCTCAATGACAGGCTCAGCCACGGTTGAGAACCGCACATCAACCTTTACAGAGCCCTTGCCGGCACTTACGGGCGCTTGCATACGCAAAATGAAGCTACCCACTTCTTCTGATTCCAGCCTGGGTTCGGGTGAAACGAACAGGACCATGTCATCATTATCCACGATTTCTATTCGATACTGGTGTGGTTTGAAATCCATATTGATCAGCTTGAGCGTGTAAACGTTTTCGATCCGGTTGTCCGGCAACTCGCGGTACAGGGCGTTACGGTCACGCAGCAGGTCGGCGCGTAGCAATACACGGTTATTGACCGACCAAAGCACACCGATGGTCAGTGCCAGCAAAAGGAAGAAATATACATATATGCGTGGCCGGAATACGTGGGTTTCCTGGCCACTGAGCCTGTGCTCATTGGTGTAACTGATCAGGCCTTTTTCATAACCCATCTTGTCCATGACCTGGTCACAGACATCGATACAGGCGGCACAGGCGATGCATTCGATTTGCAAGCCCTCGCGGATATCAATACCGGTGGGGCAAACCTGCACACACAGGGTACAACTGATGCAGTCACCCAGCCCTGTCTCTGCCAGGTCAACGGTCTTGCTGCGACCGCCGCGGGGTTCGCCACGGGCTTCATCATAGGCGATGACGAGCGTGTCCTTGTCAAACATTGCACTCTGGAAACGTGCGTAAGGACACATGTATTTACACACCTGCTCACGCAATATGCCGGCATTGCCATAGGTGGCAAAACTGTAAAACAGCAGCCAGAAAGTTTCCCAGCTACCCAGCTGGAAAGTAACAATGGAATGGCCCAGTTCGCGGATCGGGGTGAAAAATCCGACAAAAGTGAAGCCGGTCCACAAGGCAAAACTGATCCATAGGAACTGCTTGGCCGTTTTACGCAGAATCTTGTTACTGTTCCAGGGGGATGCGTCCAGCTTCATGCGTTTATTGCGATCGCCCTCGACCAGGCGCTCAAGCCACAGAAAAGCTTCGGTCCAGACGGTTTGCGGGCAGGCATAACCACACCACAATCTGCCGGCAACAGCTGTAACAAAAAACAGGGACAGACCGGCAATGATCAACATCAAGGCCAGGAAAATAAAATCCTGGGGCCAGAATGTCAGACCAAGAATATAGAATTTCCGGGCCGGCAGATCGAACAGGACCGACTGGTGTCCGGCCCAGTTAAGCCATGGGATGATGTAATACAAACCTAACAGAATCACCACTGCGAGCTTACGCAGGCTCGCAAATGTGCCAGTTACGTCACGTGGATAAACCTTTGCTTCTTTGCGATATAGTGAGTCGCCCGCACCCTGCTGCTGACTCATTTCCACTCCTCACCATCCAGATCCGGATTGGATTCAGATGGGTCGTGAACTTCCGGAATTGAACGCCTGCCCTCACCCTTGACATGCCCGCGTGACGGGCCGGTGCGGATCATGAACATCGTTAATGCAGATGCGAGCAGACAGACAACATAGAGAAACGCAAAGGCCAGGCCGTAAGCAAGCCGTACACCGATATCATATTTATCAGACCAGGTACTGACCATATCTAACGGATTGACCAGACCGAACAAGACAAAAGCACCGGCTGCCGCCGACAGAAACGAAATCCAGAATACGACAGCCCAATCGCGCTGCCGCATACTCCACCGCCGATTTACCGGGTGCTCTGTCATGGTCTATTTTGACAAACTGAGAACATAAGCTGTGAGCAGACGCCGCCGGTCTTCACTCAACAGGTCCTTATGCGCTGGCATATTACCATTGCGGCCTTCGGTGACAGATTTCCGGATGGTTTCTGCCTCGCCACCATATAACCAGATTTCGTCATTGAGTCGCGGCGCGCCCAGGGCCTGGTTGCCACTGCCATCAACGCCATGACAGGCAATACACAGCATGTCAAAGTTCGTTTTGCCGCGTGTAGCCATGTCTGCATCAACCTGCTGACCGGACATACTTTGCACATATGCAACCAGGTCATCAATGGCACTGTCATCCAGACCACCCACCATCACCGGCATTGCGCCGGTGCGACCGTTGACAATACTAAGCATGACGGTGTCAAAACCATCACCGTACAACCAGTCATGGTCGGCGAGGTTCGGGAAGCCACGTGCACCACGCGCATCCGAGCCGTGACACATCGCACAACTGTTGGCAAATAGTCTTTGTCCTGTAGCGTTGGCCTCTGCATCAGCTATCAAGGCATCGTTATCCAGTTGCCGGTAACGTGAAAAAATGGCTTCCTGCGCTTCGGCAGCCGATTCCACTTCCGCTGCATACTGACCTTCCTGGCTCCAACCCAGAACACCGGGAATATTGCCCAACCCGCCATACAAAGCAAGGTAAATGAAAGCGAATACAATGGTGATGTAAAACAGCTGTAACCACCACCTGGGCAACGGATTGTTCAGTTCCACCAGGTCTTCATCCCAGACGTGACCGGTGGTGCCCGTGCCATCGCCTTCTTCGTCACGGTTGGAGATACCCTTGGTCCACTGTAACAACCAAAAGCACAGCAGGATGGTGACGACCGTTATGATAATGACATACCAGTTCCAGAAACCAGTTAACATGATTCACTCCCCTTCCCGTTAGCAGAGTCGTCGGTATTTGGGCCATCGTTATTTGGTATTTGGCCGAAGTCTTCTTCCAGTGGCAGCATGCTGGCCTCATGGAAAGCCGGCTTACGTTTGCGGTTCCACGCCCAGGCCCACAAGCCCAGGAAAGAGAAGATCAGGACCAGGAGAATTACGCCTCGGAATACATTGATATCCATGTCAGCGTCCACTCCTTGCATGGCCAAGGCTCTGCAAATAAGCAATGACCGCATCCATCTCGTTCTTACCTTCAACCACGGATGGTGCCGCGGCAATGTCTTCTTCCGAGTACGGATCGCCGAGCCAGTTCAAGGCACGCATTTTCTTCTGCAAGATCTCGCCGTCAATCATCCGGTCTTTTAACCAGCCATAATTTGGCATATTGGATTCGGGCACCACGTCACGCGGGTTGGTCATATGAATATAATGCCATTCATCACTATAACGCCCGCCTACCCTGGCCAGGTCAGGCCCGGTGCGTTTGGAACCCCACTGGAAAGGCCGATCATACACAGATTCACCGGCGATCGAATATGGCCCGTAGCGCTCGGTCTCACTGCGGAACGGACGGATCATCTGTGAATGGCAGTTATAACAGCCCTCATGCACATAAACATCACGGCCCGCCAGTTCCAGCGCAGGATAAGGTACGACACCCTCTGCCGGTTTCCGTACCTGGTCCATGAAAATCAGTGGAACGATTTCAACCAGTCCACCAAGACTGATAGCGATGATGATAAATATTGCCATCAGGCTGATATTTGTCTCTAGTTTTTTATGTCCGCTGCTCATGCGTGATCTCCCCAATCTGCAGGTGCCGAGGCAGGAATCGGTGTCATTTCCTTGCTACCGAGCGTCTTCCAGGTATTCCAGGCCATGAAGAACATGCCGCTGAGGAATAACACAGCCCCCCAACAACCTGATTATGTAATAAGGATAGGTTGCCACCAGGCTTTCGATAAAGCTGTAGGTCAGAGTGCCGTCTTCATTGAATGCGCGCCACATCAGCCCTGCATCACACCGGCGACCCACATGGATGAGATATACAAAACCACGCCGATGGTGGATGTCCAGAAATGGATATCAATGGCCTTGATGCTGAACATCTTCTTCTCGCCGATCAGGCGTGGAATGAGGCAGTAGAGTGAGCCAATGGTCATCATGGCGACCCAGCCCAATGCACCGGCATGCACGTGGCCGATGGTCCAGTCGGTGTAGTGGCTCAATGCATTGACGGTCTTGATCGACATCATCGGACCTTCAAAAGTGGACATGCCATAGAAACTCAGAGCCACGATCATGAACTTCAGCACCGGGTCTGTACGTAACTTATGCCAGGCGCCCGACAAGGTCATGATGCCGTTGATCATGCCACCCCAACTGGGTGCCAACAGGATTAACGAGAACACCATACCGATCGACTGCAGCCAGTTGGGCAAGGCGGTGTAATGAAGGTGATGCGGGCCGGCCCACATATAAATGGCGATCAGCGCCCAGAAATGTACGATGGACAAACGGTATGAATATACCGGTCCTTCTGCCTGCTTGGGAACGAAGTAATACATCATTCCCAGGAAGCCAGCGGTCAGGAAAAAGCCCACTGCATTATGACCGTACCACCACTGCACCATCGCATCGACCGCACCCGAATAGATCGGGTAGGACTTGCCGATGGTGATCGGGAACGACAGGTTGTTAACGATATGCAGTACGGCAATAGTCAGAATGAAGGCACCGTAAAACCAGTTGGCGACATAGATATGGCTGACCCGACGCTTGCCGATCGTAGCAAAGAACAACACCGCGTATGCAACCCAGACCAGGGTGATCAGGACATCAATCGGCCATTCAAGCTCGGCGTATTCCTTACCCTGGGTCCAGCCCAGTGGCAGTGTCAGCACGGCACCCAATATGACCGCCTGCCAACCCCAGAAAACAAACGCTGCCAGCTTGTCGGAAATCAGGCGTACATGGCAGGTCCTTTGCACAACATACAAGGAGGTACCTATCAGACCACTACCGCCAAAGGCAAAAATTACTGCGTTGGTGTGTAGCGGGCGTAAACGTCCATAGGTCAACCAGGGTATGTCGAAATTTAGTATTGGCAGCCATAATTGCGCAGCAATAATGACACCCACCAACATTCCAACAATACCCCAGACGATGGTCATTATGACGAATTGTCGAACAACTTTATCGTTGTAGGTCATGATTGAACTCTTCCCTCACTTTTTAATAATAAAATACCCAGCCCAGCAGGTCTGTTACCGGTGAAGTTTCCCGGATGCACCCGGGAAAAATCATTCTACACCCGACTGACGGGTCAAATCCCGGACACCGGCTTTGCACCGCCATCGCGGCAAAAGTCCTGCCTGAGCCAAACTTTCAATCGCCGGAATTCATCCACACTCTGTTGCGTGGATAGCAATACCAAGTGATGTCGCTTGCCATGGGCGATGTATTGCAAAATTGCAACACGCCGGGTGCACCACTGTTGCCCGCTCAAAATACCCTCACTTTTAAGCTCTTGGTCTGCTTCCAATCTGGCCCGACCATCCGGAAAAATGACCAATATTAATTTTACATCATTTATATTAGATATATATAATATGTCTGTCAGCCACCCTACCCCGAATATGAGGAGAACAAATATTGTCAGTAAAACAGGTTGTGGGCTGAGCAATGCAGAGACCAGACTCAGTACAAAAAGAATGCCGATCAGGATGGTAAAATCTTTCCTGTTCGCAACTTTAAGTGTTAGTGGCCTGCTATATGGCATTGGTCAATATTTTTATCAATTTCAACAAACCCGGGTTTGCCGGTAAATTCCTGCCTGAAATCCAGTCAAATAAAACATCATCTTCCTGTGCCAGCAATTCTTCGAGTTGCGGCCAGCCACCGGCATGTAGCGATTCAGCCTGTTGAGCAAAGAAAGCTTCCAAAAGCACATCCAGTTCTTTCATTCCACGCCGGCTTTTCCAGCGCAACATTTTTACCCTGTCCTCGCCTGGCAATATTACGCCCCGCTCCTTTCCAGCAGCATCTTTTTGGTTTCGGCAATCGCCTTGGCCGGATTCAGGCCCTTGGGGCAGGTTGAAGTACAGTTCATGATGGTGTGGCATCGATAAAGCCGGAACGGATCATCCAGTTCGTCAAGACGTTCACCGGTATCTTCATCACGGCTGTCTACCAGCCAACGGTAAGCCTGTAACAAAATAGCAGGCCCCAGGTAACGATCGCCATTCCACCAGTAACTCGGACATGATGTGGAACAACATGCGCACAATATGCACTCGTACAGACCGTCCAATTTTTCCCGTTCCTGCGGAGACTGCAATCTTTCCTGGTCCGGCAACGGCACACTTTGTGTACGAATCCACGGTTTGATGCTGGCGTACTGTGCATAGAAATGGGTCATGTCCGGCACCAGGTCCTTGACCACCTGCAGGTGCGGCAATGGATTTATTTTGACCTCGCCCTTGATCTCACTGATGGGTTTGGTACACGCCAGTGTATTGGTACCGTCAATATTCATCGCGCAGGAACCACAAATACCTTCGCGGCAGGAACGACGGAATGTCAGTGACGGATCAATTTCATTTTTGATTTTTAAGATGGCATCCAGCACCATCGGGCCACAATTATCCAGGTCGATTTCGTAGCTGTCGATACGCGGGTTTTGGCCCTTGTCCGGGTCCCAGCGGTAAACACGAAATGTGCGGGTGTTGCTGGCACCCTCCGGCGCGGGAAATGTCTGCCCTTTGAGCGGACGGGAACCAACAGGCAATCTTAATTCGAGCATATGATTTTCCTTTTGTCCTGCCTGTCAGTAAACACGCGGTTTGGGGGGGACGACTTCGACATCATCGGTCAGCGTGTACAGATGCACCGGCCGGTAATCGATGGCAACACGACCTGCCCCGTCCAGATTGGCAAGCGTATGTTTCATCCAGTTTTCATCATCACGGTCCGGGTAATCCTCATGGGCATGTGCACCGCGGCTTTCCTTGCGGTTCTCGGCACTGAACATGGTCACCATTGCACAGCCGAGCAAGTTACGTAGCTCAAGGGTCTCGACCAGGTCGGTATTCCAGATCATTGAACGGTCACTGACCTTGACGTCATCAAAGGATGCATAAACATCGGAAATCAGCTTGCAGCCCTCTTCAAGTACTTCGGCGGTGCGGAAAACAGCGGCATTGGATTGCATCACGTGCTGCATGTCATCCCTGATGCTGGCAGCGCTGTTGCTGCCATCCGCATAACGCAGCCGGTCAAAATCGGCCACCAGCGCATCGACATACTTATTGTCCAGATGATCGTGGCGCTGATTGAGAGGGATAACCTCAGCACAACGATGGGCCACCGCACGACCGAAAACGATGATATCCAGTAATGAATTTGAACCCAGCCGGTTGGCGCCGTGAACCGAAACACAAGCCGCCTCACCGATGGCGAACAGGCCGGCGACCACCGCGTCGGGATTGCCGTCTTTCAAACGCACTACTTCGCCATGATAATTGGTTGGAATACCACCCATATTGTAATGTGCAGTCGGAATAACCGGAATGGGCTCTTTGCTCACATCCACGCTGGCAAAAATCTGCGCACTTTCGGCAATTCCCGGTAAGCGTTTGTTGATAACGTCGGAGCCAAGGTGTTGCAGGTTGAGGTGGATATGATCCTTCTTCGGCCCAACACCGCGTCCTTCCCGGATTTCAACCGTCATCGCACGGCTGACCACATCACGTGAGGCCAGGTCCTTGGCATTGGGTGCGTAGCGTTCCATGAAACGCTCGCCTTCCGAGTTGGTCAGGTAGCCACCTTCACCACGGACACCCTCGGTAATCAGTACACCCGCACCATAAACACCGGTCGGATGAAACTGGATAAACTCCATATCCTGCAGCGGTAATCCGGCTCTTAAGACCATGCCGTTGCCGTCTCCGGTGCAGGTGTGCGCAGAGGTGCACGAGAAGTAAGTGCGGCCATAACCACCGGTGGCCAGGATGACCGCATGTGCGCGGAAAAGATGCAGAGCTCCCTCAGCAAGATCCCATGCCAGTACACCCCGGCAGACACCGTCGTCATCCATCAGCAGATCCAGTGCAAAATACTCGATGAAGAAGGTTGCATCGTGTTTAAGTGACTGCTGGTACAGGGTGTGCAAAATTGCGTGCCCGGTCCGATCAGCCGCTGCCGCCGTGCGCTGGGCCGTGCCCTCACCATAATGCGTGGTCATACCGCCGAATGGGCGTTGGTATATCTTGCCGTCCTCGGTGCGTGAGAACGGCACACCGAAATGCTCGAGTTCGATCACTGCCGGCACGGCCTCCCGGCACATATATTCGATCGCGTCCTGGTCACCCAGCCAGTCCGAGCCCTTGACGGTGTCGTACATATGCCAGCGCCAGTCATCTTCACCCATATTACCGAGTGCTGCGGACATGCCGCCCTGCGCCGCAACCGTATGGCTACGGGTTGGAAACACCTTGGTGATACAGGCGGTTTTCAGGCCGGTGGCAGCCAGACCCATGGTCGCGCGCAAGCCGGCCCCGCCGGCACCGACCACAATGACATCATATTTATGTTCTGTTATCGAATAGTCGTTGCTCATGGCTCAGACTCCCAGTACCAGTTTCAGAGCTGCAATGGCACTGATCAGAAATGCGACAAGACAGGCAAAACGTACAAAAAGCAGGAGTGCAAATTCCAAAGCGGCTATATGCACGTAATCCTCGATCACGACCTGTAAACCCAGTTGGACATGATAAAACAGGGTGCCGGCCAAAAAGATGGCCATACCTGCATTGATGGGTGATGACATGGCCGCGTGCGCCGTGACGTAATCTGCACCGGCAAGTGAAATGCCCAGCCACAACAGCCAGGGGGTCAGTAACAAAAGAATCAGGGCTGAATAACGCTGTGAGCGCCAATGATGTGAACCCCCGCCTGAACTGCCCGCACCGCGGACGCGGGCCAGTGGATTTTGCATGCTCATAAGCCCGCCCCCAAAACAGCGAGAGACAACAGCACCGAACCGATAATTGCCAACCAGCCACTCAGGTTGACCTGTGGCATCTCCATCATCCAGCCTGCATCCCAGATCAGGTGACGTATGCCGCACATCAGGTGAAAACTGAAGCTGAATACACTGGCTGCGATAACCAGCCTGCCCAATCCGCTGCCGAACCATGCGCTCAAGCCGGCGTAGGCCTGCTCGCTGCTTGCCAGCGCAATCAGCCAGCAAAGCAGAAGCGGTACCGTCACCACCGACATGAAAACACCGGTCAAACGATTCAGGATTGAAAGCACTGAGGTGATCTGGAACTTGTAATATGGACCCAGCATATACGGTGACATTGGGCGTTTCGAAGCACTCATTAATTGGCAACCTTTATTCTTTAAATATTTGAATCAGAAACCGGTTCGTTGACCTGTTTCCCGATGTTACTCCCCCAACTTATAAGTGTAACGTCAATGCTACAGGCGCGCGAGTCCGGGCGATGGAATTGAGTTAAACTAAACTGATCCTATGAATTTAACGGTACCCGCAGCAGGATAATGAATTCGATGATTGCACTTTCTAAGCTGTCAGCCATCCGTTTCAGTGGTGCTGATGCCGGTGACTTTCTACACAATCAGCTCAGTGCAGATATCCTGGGCTTAGGTAACGGTGAATCTACCTTTGCCTGCTACTGCGAGCCAAAAGGCCGGGTGCTGGCTCTGCTACTGGTATGCCGGGTTGATGATGACTATTACGTCATACTGGCCGGTTCCCTGGCACAAACAACCGCCGATCGCCTGAAGATTTACGTGATGCGGGCAAAAGTGACCATTGAGGTGCTGACAGAATGCTCGGTATCAGGATTGCAATCAGAAAATGAACCGCAACCGACGGCGGCTCGTGTAGCCGTAATAGCGTTGCCCGATAGTGACAGTTGGCTGGTGGTAGAAACAGTTCAGATTACATCCGGCGCAGTCACACCTGAGCAAGACGCCTGGAAGATTTCCGAATTACAAAGAGGTATTAGCTGGTTATGCCCCGAAACCAGTGGTCATTTCCTGCCGCAAATGCTTGGATTCGACCAACTGGGTGCGGTGAACTATCGCAAAGGGTGTTATCCCGGTCAGGAGATTGTTGCACGCACGCATTACCTTGGAAAAGTGAAACGACACCCGCGCCTGTTGTGTACCAGCGCCATGATTTGTCCAAGCCCGCTGGACAAGATTCAAATATTCAGTGGTGAGCAGACTTATGAAGCCATCATTACTGACTGCGGACATCGCGAAGATGGTGGTAGCTGCCTGTTTGCGATCACCCGCATGGATCCGGAGTTGAAGGCTGAGAAGATCGAATACATGGGCCAGTTAGCGCCTTTGACTGACTCGTAAGAACGAACTCAGGCCTCGGCAACGATGTAGCAAACCCAGCCCGGGTCGGCATCTCCAATTTCTGAAGGTGTGTAGATTCCATTGCCCTCATTATTTTTCTCATCCGTGCCCTCCCAGTAAATATCCACTTGTGAGAAACCGGCCTCATATAATATTTCGCGTATCTCCGGCAAGGTCCACAAACGCCAGTGGTAACTGAAGGCTTTATCCATACGGGACTTGTCTGGAAACTCGAAATGGATATTGCAGGCCATAATGGAATCGATCGGGTTAAATGCCGCCTGTTCCCAGATATAGGTAAAGTCATTGCCGTCCAGATCCTGGCATTCGCGTGGTTCAGTTAAAACCATCGGCGCCTCGTATCCGCCATAGGCATCCAGAAACATGATGCCGTCAGACACCAGGCTATCAAGCGCATTTACAAAATATTCGCGTAGATCGTCCCGTTTCATAAACAGGTAATAACTGAAATTCATGGCCAGGATAATGTCCGCCAGGCCGGGACGCGTGTACAGCACATCCTCGTTCAGCAATTCGATACGCTCTGACTGCTCTTCTTCAAGTTCCGCCAGGTTGTACAGCCTGCCCCACTCAAGCACATCATTATCCAGGTCGACGCCAATGGCTTGATGGCTCTGATCACGAATGACCCATTCACAGGCCGTATTGGCAGTGCCGCAGAAATCCTCCCGCAACAACACGGCAGGACGCTGCCGGAGCTCTGCCCAGGTTTGCTCAACAAAATCAATTTCAGCTTCCACATCCTGGACCGCCTGCTGGTAAAGCAGGTGACGGTCCGCACAATCTGACATGGAAGGTCCTGGTTCAGGAGCCGATGTTTTGATATTTTTCCGAAACATACTTGTCAATCAAAGCAAGGAAATCAGCAGTCAGGCCAGCACCACGGAGCGTGGCGGCCTTGACGCCGTCAATAAAAACCGGCGCCACCGGCGACTCACCCGTACCGGGCAGACTGATGCCGATATCGGCCTGACGGCTCTCACCCGGACCGTTAACGATACAACCCATGACTGCGAGGCTCAGGTTTTCCACGCCCGCATACCGAAGCTTCCATTCGGGCATCATGTCACGCACATGGTTGGTCACATCAAGGGCCAGGGACTGGAAAAAAGTACTGGTGGTGCGGCCACAACCGGGACAGGCGGTAATCATCGGTGTGAAGGCCCGCAGGCCCATGGTTTGCAGCAATTCCTGTGCAACGATTACCTCGTCGGTCCTTGGCTGACCGGGTTCAGGCGTGAGTGAAATACGGATCGTGTCACCGATGCCTTCCTGCAAAAGCACTGCCAGCGCCGCTGTTGAAGAAACAATACCCTTGCTGCCCATGCCCGCCTCGGTCAGGCCGAGGTGCAAGGGATAATCACAGCGCTGCGCCAATTCCCTGTAAACAAGAATCAGATCCTGCACAGCACTTACCTTGCAGGAAAGAATAATCCGGTCATGTGCCAGCCCCAGTGCTTCAGCCTGTTGCGCACTTTCAAGCGCGGAACGAATCAGCGCCTCACGCATAACAGCATCGGCGGGTTGCGGGGATCTGCTTTTACCATTGGCATCCATCAGGCTTGACAGCAGGCGCTGATCCAGGCTCCCCCAGTTAACGCCGATGCGGACCGGCTTGTCATACTCAATGGCGAGCCCGGTAATGGTGGCAAACTGCTCATCACGTTTTTTGCCAAAACCAACATTACCCGGATTGATGCGGTACTTGGCCAGTAATCGCGCACATTCAGGGTACTGCTGTAACAGGCGATGGCCGTTGTAATGAAAATCACCGATTACAGGAACGTCGCAGGACATCATTTCCAGGCGTTCCATAATGCCAGCCACGGAAGCAGCAGCATTCTCGGTATTGACAGTGATGCGAACCAATTCAGAACCCGCACGTGCCAATTCGGCAACCTGGGTCGCCGTTGAGCGGATATCCTCGGTATCAGTATTGGTCATGGATTGCACCACGACCGGTTGGGCTGAGCCGACCAGCACACCGCCAACATTGACCGTTGGTGTGACGCGCCTTAGGCGAGCATCTGCTTGCTTAGTCATTTTTCATTACTCTGCAGATGAACTGTCGCCGGAAGCACCACCACCCTCTCGACTCATAATTGGCCAGGCGGCGTGCAGGTAAACCCACATCGACCAAAGGGTCAGGGCCGCCGCCAGGTAGAGCGTCATTTCACCGACGAACAACACCGGCAAGCCCCATAACGGGTATTCGAACAACAGGCAACTGATGGCCGTCATCTGGAATATGGTCTTCAGCTTGCCCATAAACCCGACCTTGAGGGTACCGCTCTCCCCCATCTCGGCCATCCATTCCCTTAGTCCGGAGATCGCGATTTCACGTCCGATAATGATCGCCGCAGAGACGGTGAAGAAAATCCTTGGAAATAGAATCGGTGGTGGTGACTGCACCAGCAACACCAACGCCGTGGCGACCATTAATTTGTCAGCAACAGGATCCAGGAAGGCGCCCAGTTTGGACATCAGGCCCATACGTCTTGCCAGGTAGCCATCCAGCCAGTCGGTGATCGCCGCCAGGATGAAAACCATCGCCGCCGCCAGGCTGGCCCAGGCATAAGGCAGGTAGAAAAACAGGATCAGCACGGGAATCAGCGCAATTCGCATCAGCGTAATGATCATGGGTAAGGTCATTTGCATGGCTGGGGCCCGGTCGAAATCATTGCAGTATTATCGCAGAAAATTAATGCAGCGCCTTAAAAATCCTGCTTGCCAATTGCCGGTTGATGCCAGGAATCCCGGCCAATTCCTCTATACCCGCTTTGCGAACCCCCTGGATACCTCCGAAATGGGTCAGCAAGGCACGTCGCCTGCGCGCACCCACACCCGCAATATCTTCCAATACCGAATGCACCGCAGCCTTTTGGCGACGACCCCTGTGACCGGTAATGGCAAAGCGGTGTGCCTCATCCCTGACCTGCTGGACCAGGTGGGAAGCGGAGGATTCCGGACCCGGCTGAAGACTGTGTGGTGCCACGGGCAGCACCCATTCTTCATACCCGGCCCGTCGCGAAGGCCCCTTTGCAACACCCATAAGTGGTATGTCGCCCAGTCCGCATTCGGCCAGAACTTCTATCGCGATTCCCAGTTGCCCTTTGCCGCCATCGACAATTATCAGGTCCGGCAGGTGCCCTTCTTCTTTTTGTAATTTTTGATACCTGCGACTCAATACATCCCGCATGGCGGCATAATCATCTCCAGGTTCAAAACCCTTCAGGTTATAACGGCGATAACGGGATTTAACCGGCCCTTCAAACCCAAAAACCACGCATGAAGCGACCGTTTTGTGACCGGATGTATGTGAAACATCAAAACACTCAATAATTTGGGGGACCTCTTCAAGCTGTAATAATTCGGCCAGCGCTTCAAACTGTTTGCTGATGCGGGATGATTCGGTACTGCGCATGTGCAAGGCATTCAGCGCGTTCCTGCCCGCCAGTTCCAGCCACTGCCTGCGGTGACTGCGCGGGTGCGGCTGGATGCTCACCTTGCGACCACTGCTTTCACTGAACACTGCCTCAAACAGGTTTTGCTGTTGTATCGAATGAGAGATGATTAATTCGGGCGGTGGCTTGCGTTCCCGGTAATATTGACCAAGAAAGGCGTGCAGAACTTCGGCATCAGAATGTCCTTCAGCCTGGGTGGGAAAATAGTCACGCTGGCCGAGACTACGGCCGCCGCGGACCGATATCACTTCAATGGCGCAACCGCGCTGGGCCCTTGCGAGTGCAATGATATCCAGGTCACCATTGCCTGCCGAGACGAACTGGCGCGCCTGCATCTGTTTAAGATGATTGATCTGGTCACGATACTGTGCCGCCTGCTCATAATGTTGCGAACCGGCCGCCTTTTCCATGCGACCAATCAGACGGGTGATCACCTTCTGACTTTGCCCGCGTAGAAACAATAACGCATCCTCTACCTGTCCTGCGTACTCTGCGGCACTTATTTTATCCACGCAGGGTGCAGTACAGCGCTTGATCTGGTATTGCAGGCATGGCCGGGTGCGATGGCTGAAATAGCTGTCTTCGCAGTTACGTAACAGGAACAGTTTCTGGATCAGGTTGATGCTCTCGCGCACTGAACTGGCGGAAGGATAAGGGCCCAGGTAGGTTCTGCCCTTGTATTTACCACCGCGGTGAAAAGCAATGCGCGGAAACTCATGGTCCGAGCCCAGCATCACCCAGGGGTAACTTTTATCATCACGCAGCAATACGTTATAGCGGGGTTTGAGCGATTTGATCCACTCGTTCTCAAGCAACAGGGCTTCGGCTTCGGTACGCGTCAGGCTGACTTCGATGGATTCAATACGCGCGACCATGCGCATGATCCGCTCGATCTTTGGGCGGGCATCGAAATAACTGCTGACCCGTTTGCGCAGGTTGGCGGCTTTGCCGACATACAAGGCTGTGCTGTCGGCGTCACGCATCAGGTAAACACCAGGGCCGGCGGATAGACGACGGGTAAATTTTTTACCGTCAAAGCCCCCTTCTTTTACCTTCGGTTCTTTGCCGTTCACTATTGACCCAAACGCCCCTCAACATCCGTCAGCAGGCCTGCAGTTGCAGATTGCAGTAATTCACACATGTAAGTAAAACCGTCAATACCACCATAATACGGGTCCGGAACCTCTTCTGGTTGGCCTTGCGGGTGGTATTCCATCATCATTTTCAGACCTGCTTTTGAATCTGAGGGCTGAATGAACTGCAAGTCGGCAAAATTACTGCGGTCCATCGCAATAATCAGGTCGTAATTGTGAAAATCGGCTGTGCTTACCTTACGGGCACGCAGGTGACCGATTTCAACACCAAAGTTTGACGCGGTTTCGACGGCCCGTTGATCTGGGGCGTGGCCGATGTGATAGCTGTGGGTACCGGCAGAATCAATTGAAACCCGGTCTTTATATGCCGATTGCTGTAGTGCCCGCGCGAAAAACCCTTCTGCCGAAGGTGATCTGCAAATATTTCCCATACATACAAATAGTATATTTATCATTATATTATAAGTTATTCATTATCATTTACATTCAATTATTTCACGTACACGCACGAGGTCATCCTGCGTATCAATACCGGCAGGGATGAATTCACAGGCCCTGGCCATGGCGATACGACCGCCCTGCTCCATTATCCGTAATTGCTCAAGGCGCTCTGCCAACTCCAGAGGCGTAGGCGTACAAGCAGTGAAACGGCGAAGTGCTGCCAGACGGTATGCATACAGACCCAGGTGCCTTTTCCACGCCACCCCGGCCGCCATCGCCGCATCAATATCAGTATAGGTGCGCGCAAAAGGGATAGGGGAGCGACTGAAATACAGGGCACAGTTTTCAGAATCGGTCACCACTTTGACCACATTGGGGTTTTGAACCTCGTCAGCCTCGGTAATCGGCCAGTAAAGACTTGCCACCTCGCAATCCGGGCGTTGGTCGAGCAGTGCTGCTACCTGGTCAAGACAAGCCGCCGGCATTAACGGTTCATCACCCTGCAAGTTGACCACCAGATGCTCATCCGGCCAGCTTAACTGCGCCGCGCACTCTGCAATCCTGTCGCTGCCACTTTGATGATCGGAGCGGGTCAACACCACCTGTGCGCCAAATGATTCGGCCACTGCGACAATACGCTCATCATCAGTGGCGATAACAACGGATTGTGCCGATGATTCAACAGCACGTTGCCAGACGTGTTGCAGCAATGGCTGTCCAGCCAAGTCCAGTAAAACCTTTCCCGGCAGCCGTTCAGACGCAAAACGTGCGGGGATTACGATGTGATAGGCACTTTGAGCCATCGCTATTTACTGTCCTTTATTAAACTTGCCAACCGCTCTTGAAACAGATGCTCAAGCTCAATGGACAAACGTGTTTCAACTGGCATATACCAGGCATTTACCAGGCCCAGGGAACGACACTTAACCGCATCTTTCTCCGTCATGATAATGACCGAATCCATGCCGATCGAATCAAAATCATTACAGGTGAATGAATAGTGATCCGGAAACCCATGTGGATTCGCTTTAATCCCAAGCTTTTCCAGCATCCTGAAAAAACGCCCGGGGTTACCAATACCGGCTACCGCGTGAATTTCAATTCCTGCGTTATTATGCCGGAATTCTTCAACAGAACATTCAGTTGCATCATTAAGTGGACGCACGCCACCTGCGTGCAACTGCATTACGCCCACTTCCAGGCTGTCCGGTTTGCCAGACCATTCACCATTGCTGACAACAAAATCGACATTTTTGAGACGCTCGGTTGATTCACGCAATGGCCCCGCAGGAATCAGGTGACCATTACCCATTCCGCGCTCTCCATCAACCACACAGAATTCAATGTCACGTTCCAGATCAGCCTGCTGCAGACCATCATCGGAAAAAACCAGGTCCAGACTCATTTCGTTCAGTCTTTTAACAGCATCACTTCTGCTGGCAGCAACCACCACCGGCACACCGGTTCGCTGTGCCAGCAGGACCGGCTCATCGCCACACAGGCGGGTATCGCTATCAGCCTCAACAAGCAGGGTCTCGCGGCTTTGCCGGCCATAACCGGTGCTGGCGATTCCGGGCTTAAAACCCATATCAATGGCAAGCTGGCACAAACGGATTACCAGCGGTGTCTTGCCACTGCCGCCCACCGTGATATTACCCACCACAATGAGCGGCAGTGCCGGTCTGTATACACCGGCGCCGGCTTGCGCTTTTGTTTTTGCGCGTTGATATGCCGCACGATACACCGGTTCAAGTAAACGCAGGTACCAGGGTGGCCGGCGTGTGCCATACCATGTCCCTAAAAGCCAGGTTTCAATGCCAGCGCGCATAGTGGAGCCTAATCGCATAGTGGAGCCTAATCCTGGCCCCCGAACTGGGTTTGATACAGGCGTGCATAAGCCTTGCCGGTTGCCAGCAGTTCCTCGTGGGTACCCTGCTCTATCACCCTGCCCTTGCGTAATACGATGACCTGGTCTGCGTCCTCGATGGTGGACAGCCGATGGGCAATGACCAGGGTTGTACGATCCTTCATTACCTCTTTCAGCGCATCCTGGATGGCCCGTTCCGACTCGGAATCAAGTGCAGAGGTAGCTTCATCGAGGATTAACACCGGTGCATCCTTGAGCAAAGCCCTGGCTATCGCCAGACGCTGGCGTTGACCGCCGGATAACAGCGTGCCGCTTTCACCCAGGCGGGTATCCAGACCTTCCGGGAGTTGCTCAATGAACTCCATCGCATGGGCTGCCCTGGCTGCACGGATGATGGCATCACGATCGGCACCCGCGAGTGCGCCATAGGCGATATTGCCGGCAATGGTATCGTTGAACAACACCACCTCCTGGCTGACCAGGGCGATCTGCTGACGCAGGTTTTCCAGTTGGTAATCCGCCAATTCGTGCCCATCGAGCAGGATCTGGCCTTCGCTTTGAGTGTAAAAACGTGGCAGTAATCCTGCCAACGTGGTTTTGCCGCTGCCGCTGTGTCCAACCACGGCCGTCACACTTCCGGCCGGAAAATGCAGGCTGATGTTTTCCAGCACGGGCCGGTGGCTGTTGTCATAGCGGAAACTGACATTCCTGAACTCAAGCTCACCGCGGGCGCGATCGACATGATACTGACCGCTGTCAATTTCCTTTTCCGAGTCAATGATCATAAAAATACTTTCCGCCGCAGCGATGCCTTTTTGCATCTGTGCCTGCACGGTGGTCAGTCTCTTCAGCGGTGGAATGGTTGCAACCATGGCAAAGAATATGGAGGTGAAGGCACCCGCTGTAATCTGATCCAGCATGGTTGGACGGGTGGCTATCAACATCAAGGCCACCATCGCCAGGCCGGCAGCCAGTTGTACCATCGAAGAACTGAGCATGTGGATGGCTACCATGCGCATGTGCAAACGGCGGGTTCTCTCGTTGACGCGGTCAAAACGGTTTTTCTCTGTCTGCTGACCGAGAAAAACTTTTACCACGCGCTGACCAACAACGGCCTCTTCCGTCACGTGCGCAACATCCCCCATCGACTCCTGGATGTTACGGCTGATTTTACGGAATTTACGGCTGATGACGGTTACTACCAGGGCAACCACGGGCACCAGCATCAATAAAACCGCGGTCAGACGGACATTGATGCTGAGCATTACGATGACCAGGTAGATCAACAACATGATGTCGCGGAATGCTGAAGTCACGGCCTTGGTCGCGGCATGCGCAACCTGTTCACTGTTGTAGGCCAGTTTTGAAATCAGCTGACCGGCGGAATTCCGGTCATAGAAAGTTGCGGGCAGATGCAGGTAACTGGCAAATAATTCCTTGCGCAGGTCCGCCACAACGCGTCTGCCGGTCCATTCCATACCGTAGGCGCCAGAGAAGTGGCCAGTGATACGCAGCAGGACGACAGCCAGTATGCCGGCAGCCAGCCACATGCCGTATTCGGCGTCCTTGGCTACAAAAACACGGTCAATGAGGGGTTCAACAAAACGGATAAACACCGCCTGCATGGAGGCATCCAGACTGACACCGACAATGCCAACAGCAAACATCAGCCAGTATTTCCTGGTGTAACTCCAGAGCCGTTTATAAACGACGCCCGGGCTTGGAATGGCCTGATCAGGCACCGTCAATCTTCTTCTGTGATTCTTTCGGTTGCAATGGACAAGCGGGAAAAACCGAGCTGCGCTGTTACATCCATAGCAGTGACGACAAAGTGATGAGGGGTCTCAGCATCCGCCCTTAAAATTATCGGAATATTACGGTCCTCGCCCGCCGCTTCAATAAATGCTGCCCGCAATGTTGCGGGTTTCCCGTCAACCAGTTGCCGGTCATTGAGGTAAAACAGACCATCCTGATCAATCACCAGTTCGAAGCTGTTGGGCTGGTCTTCAAGGGTGCTGACATTCTTTGCTTTGGGCAGGTCTACTTTCAACACGGCCTGGTGTTCAAAAGTCGTACTCACCATAAAGAATATCAATAACAGGAATACCACATCAATCAAGCCTATCAGGCTGATTTCGGGGTCTTCGGTACGGGATGATCTGAGTTGCACGATCTAGCTTCCAACCGGGGAATAACTGGTTGGTGCGATATTGCCGCGTTCAATGCAATCGATTAGCGTGATCGCCTTTTCTTCCATTGAAATGACGTATTCGGACACCATACCGCGGAAAAACCGGTAAAAGAAATAGCTGGGTATCGCGACGGTCAAGCCTGCGGCGGTGGTGATCAGGGCCTCTGAAATCCCGCCTGCCAGAACATTGGCATCACCGACGCCGGAGATCATGATGGCTGAGAACACCTTGATCATCCCAATGACGGTACCCAGCAATCCCAGCAGCGGCGAGATGCCTGCAATGGTGCCGAGGGTGTTCAGAAAGCGTTCCAGGTCATGCACAACATGACGACCGGTATCCTCAACGGCTTCCTTGATGATCTCCCTCGAGCGTTTCCGGTTGAGCAAAGCAGCGGCATAAATACGCCCTAACGGTGATTCGCTACCCAATTGATGCAAATGACGCTGATCCAGTTCATGCTTGCTTGCCCAGTCTTCAACCATCGCACCCAAACCATCCGGTGTCACTTTGCTCCGGCGCAAGGTCCAGAATCGTTCAATGATGATTGCTACCGACAGGGTCGAACAGAGCAAGATGGGTACCATCAGCCAGCCACCGGCAAGAATAATTTCCAGCACGCGGTTTCACTCCTTTGATTAATGCTGTGCCGAATAATACCTTATGCCAAGAGAATACTCACCCGCCTTTCAGACAACTTTCATCCGCAGCCCACCGCCAAATGGCTTTGCGGCTTACACGCGCAGATTCAACTTTCAATTCACCCATCGCATCAGTGGTAACCCGGATGCCCCCGCACTGCGCGGTATTCAGTGTGGGGATATTTTCCCTTGAATACCGATCGAGCACATCAGCGCGCGGGAAACCATAGCGGTTATTGCTACCTGCCGAGATCAGTACCAGCGACGGCTTGACGGCATCGATCAGTAGCTGTGAGGAAGATGTCGAACTGCCATGGTGGGGCGCGGTCAGGATTGCGTGTTGCCCAAGCCCGTTGCCAACCAGGCGTTGTTCTACAACCCGGCTGATATCACCGCTTAATAACAGGCTTAAACCCGGACCTTTCACACTGATCACACAGGAACTGTCATTACCAAGATAAGGCAATCCTGGTGAGGGATGCAGGATCCTGAATTGAAGTTCTCCGGCCAGCCATGTCCCGGGCGCCGTGCAGGGATGGATACCGGTACGCTCCCGGGGCAGGCTGGCGAGGTAACGTGCATCCGGATACGCTACCTGCAATCGCCCCAACCCACCGGCATGATCAATATCTGCGTTACTTGCAACGATCAGGTCAGGCGATCTGCCGGTCGCCTTTATCATCGGCTGGATCGTGCCTGCGACCAAATCCCATCCAGCCTCGCCAACCAGGCCGTTACCCGGACCGGTGTCGTAGACCAGCAGGTAATCGCTGTTGCCCAGCAGCACCGAGAGCCCCTGCCCGACGTCCAGAAAATCGATTTGTGTTTCGTTCCGGTCCCTGGAATACCCGGCAGACAACATCATCGGCAGCATCAACAGTACACCCGCATATCGCCCGGGGAGCCCCCGGGGCAACATGATTACGGCGGCACCCAGCATGGCGAGCAGCATAGCCGCAAAACCTGGAACACGGGTGGAACTGAAGACCAGTGGTTGAAACCCGGATAAATAATCCAGCAACAGGAACAGCCACTGGGCCGCATACCCGGCCACTGTGAGCAGCCACCCAGCCAACGGACCCGGCAACCACAACACCAACAGGGCCGCCAATATCAACGGCACGATCAACAAGCTGACCGCAGGAATGGCAACCAGGTTTGCCAGCAAACCCGGTAGACTGGCTTGTTGAAACCAGTACATACCCAGCGGCGCCATAACCAGCGATATACCAAACTGGGCATATAACATTTTCCGCCAGACCGGCATCTGCCCATAGCGCGGCACAAACAACATCAACAATACCGCCACCGCGACAAACGAGAACCAGAACCCCGCCCGCAGCGGTGCAAAAGGATCCGCCGCCAGCACCAGTGACATTGCAATAAGCCAGGCCAGTAGAGGGTGCACGTTGCGCCTGCTCAACATGACCACGGTGGCGACCGTCAGCATGATCAGCGCCCGTTGGGTCGAAACCCCGAAACCCGACAAGGCGGAATAGGCCAATGCCGCCAGCCACGCCACCAGCCATGGCAGCACAACGGCAATCCGTTGTTTCAGGCCTGTCGTGAGCAACAGCAATGCCAGCCTGCCAAGGTAAAACCCCATGGCTGCCGCCAGGCCGATGTGCAGTCCGGATATTGCCAGCAGGTGGCCCGTTCCGGTAGCCGATAAAATCATCTTGTCACCGGCAAGCAAGCCACGACGATCAGCTACGGCCAATGCTGCCAGCATGCGAAATGCGGGTACGTCACCGGCTTTTTGGTTGAGCCTGGTCAACACCAACTCCCGCCAGTGTTGCAAATCGAACGATCCCGGGCCCGCAAGGCGGACATTTTCCCCTGCTTGTACATAAGCCAGTGCGCCAATGCCCTGGGTAAAATACCAACGCTCCGCATCGACGCCATGGAAGTTCACCCTGCCCCGGGGAGAGCGTAATTTTAGCTGCAGTCGCCAACGCTCGCCGGCTCGAATCCGTGGCAATTGCGCCTCTTTATCTGCCCTGTCCCTATACCAGTTGACACGTATCTTTGACGGTTGCCGCGGGTTGGCAGGATCAGGCAGAAACACAAAACGTACCACATCGTCTTTCGACTCCGGCAGGCTGCCAACAACACCGTCGACCTCAATGCTTGACCTGTTCTCAGACAGTGGCAAACGCTGTGAAAGCCGGGCATTAATTGCCAGCGTGGTGGTCAGGAAAAATACCGGGAACAGACAGAAAACTCTTAAACCAGGCCTTGATGCAGCCAATGTGGTGATTAAAAGCAATACAAGCGCAACTTCTGATGGCAAGGTAGAGACAAACAGGTACGGTGAAACCGCTCCCAAAATGAGCAGAGCCCAGAACTTCAATAATCCCCCCTTAGTGCTCCTTCAATGTGAAAATTGTAAATTCAAATGCCTAAAAAGACCTCAAACTCCCCAGGTGCAATTCAAAGCGCTGATTCATCCTGGCTGCCAGACGCATGTCATGTGTTACCAGGATCAAGCTGGTATTCAACTCGGTATTAAGTTCCAGCAACTGGTCAAACACCTGGTTGGCTATGCGCTCGTCCAGGTTGCCGGTTGGTTCATCACCCAATATGCATCCCGGGTTGCCAACCAGTGCCCGAGCCACTGCTGCGCGCTGCCGTTCACCGCCGGACAACTCGCCCGGCTTATGATCCAGACGCTGCCCCAGGCCTACTTTTTCCAGCAACGCAGATGCCCGTTCAGCAGCCACGATTGTTGATTCACCGCGAATCAGCAGTGGCATAGCAACGTTTTCCAGCGCGGTAAATTCCGGCAACAGGTGATGGAACTGGTAGACAAAACCCATGCGGGAATTACGTAAATCACTGCGTTCAGAGTCGCTCATCTTCCAAATTGACCGGCCGTCGACGAAAACCTCCCCTTCATCGGGTTTATCCAGGCCACCCAGAATATGCAGCAGGGTACTTTTTCCGGCGCCCGAAGCACCCACAATTGCCATTGATGTACCTGCCGGCACCTGCAAACTGACATCCTTCAATACCTGTACCCTTTTTGGACCCTGCCGGAACCCCCGGCTGATGCCCTTCGCCTCAATCACCATACTGCCCTGCTCATTCATAGCGTAAAGCCTCCGCCGGATCGGTCCTGGACGCCCGCCACGCCGGATACAGCGTTGAAAGCAAGGACATTGCCAGTGACATGAGCGTAAATGCGAGAATATCCGAACGACGCAGATCGGACGGCAATTCGGTAATGTAATAAATATCCGACGGGAACAATGCAAAACCAAAAATACGTTCAAGGAACGGCACCACGGTCGCGATATTCTGGGCCAGCAAGATGCCACCGGCCACACCCAAAGCGGTGCCAATAATCCCGATCAGGCTGCCCTGGACCACGAAAACCCGCATGATCGTGCCCGCGTGGGCGCCCATGGTTTTGAGGATGGCAATATCAGCCTGCTTGTCCGTCACGACCATCACCAGCATGGAAATGATATTGAAGGCAGCCACCGCGATGATCAGCGACAAAATGACCCACATGACGGTCTTTTCAGTACGTACGGCCTGGAACAGGTTGCCACGTTCCTGGCTCCAGTCCCTGACACGGTATGCACCGTCAAGCTGCAGCGAAATTTCGCGTGCGACCCACCAGGCGGAATCAAGGTCTTCCAGCTTCAGACGGATCCCGCCAATCGAATCTTCCGGCATACGTAACAATTTGGCCGCATCGCTGATATGCACCATGGCCAGGCCGGAATCATTTTCATGCTCACCGAACTCGAACATTCCCACAACGGTAAAACGCCGCATCAACGGACTGGCACCAAAGGGACTGGCTTTGAGCCTGGGTGCAATGATGGTCACTCTATCACCCAGACTGACCCGTAGACGCATGGCCAGGCCGATACCAAGCACGATTCCGTATTCACCGCTACGCAAATCTTCCAGCTCTCCGCTGACCATATGGGTCGCAACATCTGAAACGGCGGCCTCGTAATCCGGGGCAACACCGCGCACCAGCGCAGCGCTCGAACCATTGGACTGCAGCCAGGCGCCCACCTCAATGTATGGCGCGGCAGCGATGACATCATCCCGCGCATTGACATGGCTGATGACCTCGCGCCATTCATCGAGAGGTTTTTCAAGCGGCTGGATGGTGGCATGGGAGATCGCACCAAGGATGCGTGCCCGTAATTCTTTTTCAAAGCCATTCATTACCGAAATCACCGTGATCAGCGTGGTCACACCCAGCGCGATTCCCAGCATGGAAGTCAGGGAAATGAATGAAATAAAATGATTTTGCCTCTTGGCGCGCAGATAGCGCAAACCAATGAAGGCGGATAATGGTTTATACATGTGGGAATTAGACCATAACGCAAAACCTGCAACCAGTTGAATTTACCTTTTGGCGTGTAGGTGATTGCCGACCGCCCGACCAAACCCAGTCGTTCCAAACTAACCACCGTCGTTCCGAATCAGGTCCGGGGTGACGTATCAATGTACGTCAATTTTTCTAATAACTGATTTAATTCCTTCGGTAACCGGGAACTGACAACCTGCTGTTCTCCATCCTTCGTACAAAAACTTACCTGGTGCGCATGCAAAAACATCCGCTTCAAACCCTCTTTTTTCCAGTACTTTTGCCGGGTCGCAGGTGAATAACGCTTGTCACCTGCCAGCGGTAAACCGAGATGGGCTGCGTGTACGCGAATCTGGTGGGTGCGCCCGGTATGCAACTGTGCTTCTGCGAAACTGAAGGCGTCATAATTTTGCAGTAAACGGAAGCTTGTATGCGCGGGTTTGCCCTCTGGATCCACACGCATAAAGCGTTGTCCGGATCGTTCAAATTTACCAATCGGCTCGTTTACCTCAAGCCGGTCTAGCGGTAGCTTCCCATCCAGCAGGCACAGGTAGCGCTTTTCGACCTGGTTGTTTTTTATCTGTGCGTTCAATTCCCGCAATGCATCGCCGTCGAGCGCCAGTAACAGGCAACCACTGGTTTCACGATCCAGGCGGTGAACAAGATCGACCTGCAATCCCGGTCGCATCGCACGCACCACATCCACCACGCCCCAGGCAAGGCCACTACCGGCATGCACGGCCATACCGGCGGGTTTATTGATAACCATTACCCCGTGACCTTCATAACACACGGATTGGTTCAGCAATTGCAAAACGGCAGGAGGAAACTCTCCTGGTTTGTTGTCACGCACCGATGCCGGTGGAATGCGAACCATGTCACCCGTTTCAAGACGGGTGGCCGGTTTTGCCCTGCCACCATTTACGCGCACCTGGCCGGTGCGAATAATGCGGTAAATTACCGACCGGGGCAGCCCTTTAAGCCGTGCAGTAAGGAAATTATCCAGCCGCTGACCATCGCGATCCTGTGAAACTTCAACATAAGTTACCGTGGAACGTACCTTATTCATTGCCAATGATTCCCAACCCATTGATAGAAAATGAAAAGACTGCTATATTGTCGCGGCAAAGGATTCGCCCTGCCGAATTGTTCTCCGGAACCGCCTGATTATCTCACCTAAGCCGTGCTTTAAAAGGGCCGGACTACATAGAGTCAGCGATAGTTTACACGTTGTTTCACAGGCAGATAAACCCGAATTCACCTGCTGGTTAGCAGCAGGAAAGACATAATTTTTGATGGCAAACCGACAAGCTTGCCATCCAAGGACCGGAACAAAACAAGTTTTTGCTCCGGCTATGAAAACAATTTTGGTACCCCCGGCAAAGATGCAAGACATCGCCGGGTCAGCAAAGTGGAAACATGGCACAAAACCGTCATGTCGTTCCACCGCCGCCCCGTACCGGGGTGCCTGAGGAATTTACAATGAAAAGAATGCTGATTAACGCAACTCAGCCAGAAGAGTTGCGTGTGGCGATAGCTGAGGGTCAACACCTGTTTGACCTTGATATAGAAGTCCCCTCCCAGGAACAGAAAAAATCCAACGTCTACAAGGGCAAGATAACCCGGGTTGAACCATCACTGGAAGCCTGTTTTGTCGAATTTGGCTCCTCCCGGCACGGCTTCCTTCCGCTCAAGGAAATCTGCCCAGGCTGTTATTCGAAAGATGCATCGCGTAAGGGCGGTAAGGTGGCCATCCGTGATGCAGTTCGCGAAGGCCAGGAAATTATCGTCCAGGTTGAAAAAGAAGAACGTGGTAACAAAGGCGCGGCCCTGACTACCTACATCTCCCTGGCCGGCCGCTATCTGGTATTAATGCCCACCAACCCCACTGCGGGCGGCGTATCACGTCGTATCACCGGCAATGATCGCGATCACTTGCGCGAGCAATTGCAAAAAGTTACCACCCCCGACAATGTCGGCATCATCGTACGCACCGCCGGTGTTGGGCGGGATGCAGAGGAATTACAGTGGGATCTCGATTACCTGCTGCAATTATGGACCGCCATCGAACAGGCTGCCGGCAAGCGCTCTGCCCCTTTCCTGATCTACCAGGAAAGTAACCTGTTCATACGTGCGCTACGTGATCACCTGAGAAATGATATCGGTGAAATACTCATCGACAATGAAAGCGTGTATAACGATGCACGGGAATTCATGCAGCAGGTGATGCCGCATAACCTGGGTAAACTCAAGTTGTACACCGACCAGGTTCCGCTTTTTAACCGTTACCAGATTGAAAGCCAGATCGAATCGGCCTTCGCCCGCACGGTGCATTTACCGTCGGGTGGCGCCGTCGTTTTCGATCATACCGAAGCACTGCTGTCCATTGATATCAACTCCGCCCGCGCAACCAAGGGCTCGGATATCGAAGAGACGGCATACAACACCAACATGGAATCCGCCAACGAAATTGCTCGTCAGTTACGTCTGCGCGACCTGGGAGGATTGATTGTCATAGATTTCATTGATATGACCAGCCGCAAGCATCAGCGTGAAGTTGAAGAATGTTTGCGTAGCGCCATGCAAATTGACAAAGCCCGGGTTCAGATCGGACGTATTTCACGTTTTGGTCTGCTGGAGATGTCACGTCAACGCCTGCGTCCTTCGCTGGGCGAATCCAGCCAGGAAACCTGCCCGCGATGTGAAGGCCACGGTAGCATTCGTAGCGTGGAATCCCTTGCTTTATCCATCCTCAGGCTGGTCGAAGAAGAGGTCATGAAGGATTACACCGGCCAGATCATCGTGCAGGCCCCGACAGAAGTCATTAACTTCCTGCACAATGAGAAACGCACTACGCTGGCGGAAGTAGAAGCACGGCACAAGGTGCCCATCGTGATGCTGGCAAACCAATTCCTGGTTACACCACATTTTGAAATCCTTCGGGTAAGGAAATCCGAGGTTTCCAGTGAAGCCAGCTACACACGTGTTGAACAACCGGAAGCGCAACTGGTTGCGAATGAACGCTCACAAGCCAATGTTGTTGCAGTGCCCGCCCCTGCGGTCAAGCGTATCGTGCCCGAGCGTCCGATTCCTGCCCGAACGGAAGAAAAAGCACCGGGTTTATTCTCACGTCTGGCAAACATTCTTTTCTCACACTCTAAAGAGGAAGAAAAAAGCAAGCCTGCACAGCGCAAGAAGACCACGCAACGAACCAGCAACCAACGTAGCCAGCAGAACAGGCGACGGCCCGCGCAGTCCGGCCAACAACAATCAAACCGCAGGACCAGTAAGAAACGTAGCAGTAAAGGCGCCCAGGCCAGCGGCCAGCAAAAACAACAACGGACCAGTAAAAAGCGCCCGACAAAGAAAACCCAGTCCAAGCCGGCACAGGCTAATCAAGGCCAGCAACAGGCCGGGCAAAACAAGCCTGCGAGGAGCAGGCGGCGTCCACCACAGGCCAAACAGGGGTCTGATGAAAGGAGCAAGTCAGCGGCCAGCGATGCCAGTCCGCAAACAAATGTTCAGCCTGCCCAGGGCAGTGGAGATGTTGATGGCAATGTCAAACCTGAACAGAAAGAAAGCAGCAATCGCAGGGGCGGCCGACGGAGACGTTCACCGTACAAGACCGGCGGTTCAAAATCGCGCCCGGAACGCAATGAATCACAATCTGCTGCAGCCGCAAATCCCGATAACCAGCAGCAGATCACTGCCAGCGAGCAACAACCGGTAGCGGAACCGGCCAAACAGCCAGACAAGACCAAACAGTTGGAAGATAAAGCCAAACAACCAGATCAGGCCAAACAGGCAGACAAGGCCTCCACCGGCCCTGTGAAACCGGAAGCAACTGACGCGGCAATTGCCAAGCCAGTGGTCAAGGATTCAAAGACCGCCAGTTCGACAGCCCCGGAACCCAAACCTGTTGAAAAGGCAAAAGCGCCAAAAACAGCAAAAAAGGAAGGCAGTAAAAAAGCGGCACCAGCACCATCACCTGCCGAAAAAGCCGCAGACGGTGATAGCAAACCCGCCAAGACCACAAAACGCCCGGCCAGCAAAAAAGCGGCCAGCAAAAAGATCAGTAAACAAACTGCGGCCAGCGACAAACCCGTGGCAACGCCTATACCACCATCAGCGATGGCACCGGAGAAAAATTCTAAAGGAATTTACACGCTGAAGCCGCCACCACCAGAATGATCGTTTTCAGCTACCCCAGGTAATCAAACAAGACGTGTGCAGCCAACAAAACTGGCTGCACACGGATTTGTCTCCCGTCAAATTACGACCTTGAATCAGGCGCTGTCCACCAGCCCGTAGCGCATTGCCATACGTACCAGCTCAACCTCGCTGCGTGCACCCAGCTTGCCAAGTATCCTGTATTTGTAGGTAGACACTGTTTTTGGGCTCAAACACATCAAGGATGCGATATCCGGTATGCGGCGCCCGTCGGTGATCTTCAACATGACTTCCATTTCCCGCGCGGACAGGTCTTCAAAAGGCGATTCATTCGCTGATCCCGAAAGCATGGACAATGCCAACTGTTTGGCCGCTTCACTGCCAATATAGCGCTGACCGCCCGCCACTATCTTAATCGCCTGGAGCAGTTCTTCAGCTTCACAATCGCGTGTCAGGTAGCCGCTCGCCCCGGCATCCAGAAGACGCGCCGGATAAGGCGGCATGGCGTGCGCTGCAAGTATGATTATCTTTGCACCCGGATGAGTTCGTTTGAGCTTCCGGGTAACTTCAAAGCCCGTCAAGCCGGGTAAATTCACACTGAGTAAAATGACATCCGGGCATGTTTTTCTACAGCAATTGAGTGCCGCGTCCCCCGATGAGACCTCTGTGACGTTAATGATTTCGTTGCTTTGATCAAGTATATGCCGCAGCCCCGTTCTGGCGAGCGCCTGATCATCGATGATGAGTATTTGAATCATGTTTCCCCCCTTTGGATTGATTCGGTTTTATTTTCGTTTCTTCGTATCTGACCCGTTCCCCTTTTTACGGAGGCCATGTTCAATTCGTGAGTGAATAGAAGCATAGGCTCTTTAACTATAGACTCAGGTTTTACGTACGTCGATAGCAGATCAAAATAAAAGTCGATTCGGGCTGATTCCCTACAACTATTTCATCAATTATTATCTATACCGCTAGTCCACCTGTATCTTTACGACTGCACCAGCATAAAGGGATACGATCATGTCCTTTTTCCTTCCACGCTCATACACCCAGTTGGAGACGCCAACCTGTTGCTGGCGACCATGGTCATTAATGGTTTCTCTGCTGCTGTATTTTCTCAGCGGACTACCGCATTTCTTCATCAGCGCGTTGCTTGATTCACCTACTTTCACAAGTGTCCTTCCGCAACGGAAGCTGGTGGCGACTGCATTATTGGAAAAAAATACAAATAAAACACATATCCATAACTTGTTCATTTTTTATCCCCTTTTAAAGATTTAACGGAGATATGCTATAACAAGCACAATCCTTGTGAACAGGGACAATCGGAGTTAATTAATGTCAGAATATATCGATGATTGATTGGGGAATAAGTCATGGATTGACTCGGGCCTTCGCACAGGATCCTTTATCAGACCAGTATCTTCATCAAATACCAGAAAGGCCCCGCATTGCGGGGCCTTTCTGGTATTTGGCGGAGAGGCAGGGATTCGAACCCTGGATAGGCTACAAACCTATGCCGGTTTTCAAGACCGGTGCATTCAACCGCTCTGCCACCTCTCCATAATCAATTTACAAAATCATGTGGCATGTAATTGTGCCGCGCAAGAATACAGAAAAATACGCTTGCATACCACCCCTGTCCACAGGCATATGACAGTTAAGTTGAAATTGATTAAGGTATAGGCTGGTTTTCGATCTTTATTGCATTGAACTAAGGGCAATGTGCCCTATCTTAAGTACAATGTACCGTAAATAAAATGGAGCTATGACCTGAGTATGAATCAGACACAATACAGAACCGGCGCAGTACAGCAAGTTTCTGCTGTGCAAATGAACAAGGTATTACGCAATACCTACGCCCTGCTTTCCATGACGCTGTTGTTTTCCGCAATCATGGCCGGGGTTTCCATGGCGCTGAACTGGCCGTACCCGAGCATCATGGTTGTGCTGGGTGGATATTTCGGCCTGCTCTTTCTGACCACCAAGCTGCGTAACAGCGCCTGGGGTATCTTGTCCGTATTTGCGTTGACGGGTTTTATGGGCGCTACGCTGGGCCCGATTATCAATATGTACCTTTACCGCTTTGGCAACGGCAGCGAGATCGTCATGATGGCGCTCGGCGGCACCGGCGTCATCTTCCTGGCCATGTCCGGCCTGGCGTTGACCAGCAAGCGGGATTTCTCCTTTATGGGTAAATTCCTCGCCATCGGTATCCTGGTTGCATTCCTCGCTGCGCTCGGCAACCTGTTTTTCCAGTTGCCGGCACTTGGCCTGGCGGTTTCCAGCATGTTCATCATGTTGATGGCCGGCCTGATACTGTACCAGACACAGCAGATCATTCGCGGTGGCGAGACCAATTACATCATGGCCACGGTGACACTGTTTGTCAGCATGTTTAACCTGTTTACCAGCCTGCTGCATATACTGGGTTTTGGCTTTGGTGAAGACTGATTGCCTGACCTGAAAAATGAAAAGACCCGTGCGAAGCGGGTCTTTTTTTTGCCACAGTGTATGCGCTGAAAAAAAATCCAAATTTACGGGGTGATAACTTCAAGACCACCCATGTAGGGCTGCAGAACCTCGGGGACGCGTATTGAACCATCGCGTTGCTGATAGTTCTCAAGCACCGCGATCAGCGTACGCCCGACAGCCAGTCCTGAACCATTGAGCGTATGAACTAATTCGGTTTTGCCGCTTTCCTGGTTACGTACCCGCGCCTTCATGCGCCGGGCCTGGAAATCGCTGCAATTGCTGCAGGATGAAATTTCCCGGTAGGTACCCTGCCCCGGCAACCAGACTTCAATATCGTAGGTTTTACAGGCTGAAAAGCCCATATCGCCGGTGCATAAAACAATCGTCCGGTAGGCCAGGTTCAGTTTTTCTAAAATCCTCTCGGCATTGCCGATCAGTTCCTCGTGGGCAGCCGCTGCCTCTTCTGCGCGGACAATATGCACCAACTCGACTTTTTCAAACTGGTGCTGGCGGATCATACCGCGTGTGTCCTGGCCGGCCGAACCGGCTTCGCGCCGGAAACACGGTGTTTGCGCCGCGTATTTTATCGGCAGATCATCGGCACTAAATATCTGGTCCGCGGCCAGGTTGGTGACGGGCACCTCTGCTGTCGGCACCAGGTAACGGGGTGGATCGTCGGTTGTCACAAATGCATCGTCCGCAAACTTGGGTAACTGGCCGGTGCCCTGCATGGCAGAACCCTTGACCAGGTAAGGCACATAAACCTCGGTATAACCATGTTCCTGCGTGTGTACATCAAGCATGAACTGCGCCAGCGCCCGGTGCAGTCGCGCAAAGGATGCTTTCAACAGTGTGAAACGTGCACCTGCGAGTTTTACCGCAGCCTCCGCATCCATCATCTGGTGCAATTCACCCAGTTCAACATGATCCCTGGGTTCGAAGTCGTAAGTCGGTACCACGCCCCATTTACGCAGTTCAATATTTTCACTTTCATCCGCACCTGCAGGAACATCTGCCGCTGCCAGGTTTGGCATATCAAGCATCCATGCAGCCTGCTCATCACGGACCTGTTTGAATCCGGTCTCAACTGATTTCAACTCGGCACCCAGCTTGGCAACCGCATCCAGCAAAGGCTGAATATCCTCGCCATGGGCCTTGGCCCGGCCAATGGACTTGGCACTGGAATTGCGTTTGCTTTGCAGTTCCTCCATTTCCATTTGCAAGGCTTTGCGACGTGCTTCCAGGGCCTCGTAGGCGACGGTATCAAGCGAATAACCACGCACCTGCAGTGCTTCGACGGTTGCCTGCAGGTCGTTTCTTAAAATGAGTGGATCAAGCATGAAAATATTCTGTAGTTTGAGTTGGCGGCATTGTAACGCCTGTCGGTTTTATTTTCCGCGAAAATCTTACTCAGGCAAGGCAGCCACACCAACCACGTCGGCACCCTCCGGTGGGGTGAATTCGAACAGTTGCGGGTCTGCGGGTGGATTTTTAAGCATATTTTCAAAATAAATTTCCGTGCGCTGTCCAAAAGCATCTTCCATGGCCATCATGCGGATGCCGTTGGAGTCCAGGCCTAACAGGATGCGTTCAAATTCAGATTCGTCATCCAGGCTTTTCAGTTCCAGCAACAACATGCCCTCAAAGTCACCCAGCTCGGTAACCTGGAATTGCCGGTCCAATTGACTGACATCCACCAGTATCATCAATGGCGAGTCAGCTGCCTGGTCAGACTGGGGTTTGACCGTCACCTGCCGCAGAGATTCGTCGTAAATCCAGATATTACTGCCGTCGGCAACGATGGTTTCCGGGAATTCACCCGTATATACCCAGCGCAGTTTGTCCGGGCTTTGCAGCCAGACCTTACCCCGGGTTTGATCCTGAACACGGCCATCCTGGGATTTGACCGTCTGCGTGAAGTCAGCCTGGAACCTGTCGATCCCAGAGGCAAAACGTTCAAGTTCGCTGCGCGCAGGACCGGAACTGTTTGCAAGCGCAACAGACGCGAGCAGATTAAAAACAATTAGCAGAACCAACTTGAGCCCAGTCTTCATACTTAGTCCCCTGGCGGTGGCGGCGCCAGAACTTCACGCTGACCGTTATGTTCGGGTTGGGACACCACACCGCTGGCTTCCATCTCTTCTATGATACGGGCCGCACGGTTATAACCGACACGCAGATGACGCTGGACGCTGGAAATGGATGCCTTGCGGGACTGGGTTACCCAGGCAACCGCCTCGTCATAAAGCTCATCCTGGTCGCCCGGGGTTTCCATGGGAATGCCACTGGCATTGATGGTCATGCCATCGGTGGTCATCTGTGTTGCAGCCAGGATCTCTTCGACATAATTTGGGTTCACCCAGTGACTTGAGGTAATTAACCACCGCATGCACTTCATGATCGTCTACAAAGGCCCCATGCACTCGCTCGGGAATGGCGGTACCGGGTGGCATGTATAACATGTCACCGTGACCCAGCAATTGCTCCGCACCCATCTGATCAAGGATGGTGCGCGAATCAACGCGGGATGAAACCTGGAAAGCAATGCGGGTTGGTATATTCGCCTTGATCAGACCGGTAATCACATCTACTGATGGCCGTTGGGTGGCCAGGATCAGGTGTATCCCTGAAGCACGGGCCTTCTGCGCCAAGCGAGCAATCAACTCATCAATCTTCTTGCCAAGGATCATCATCATATCGGCAAGCTCATCGACGATAACCACTATGTACGGCAAATACTCCAGATCAGGTGCTTCCTCATCCGGGTTCAATTCATCCGGTTTGAATAGCGGATCTTTAAGCGGCGCCCCGGCCTCGATGGCCTCACGCACCTTCTTGTTAAACCCGGCCAGGTTACGTACACCCGCCGTGGACAGCAGGCGGTACCTGCGTTCCATCTCGGCCACACACCAGCGCAACGCGTTGGCAGCTTCTTTCATATCGGTGACGACCGGTGCCAGCAAATGCGGGATATCAGCATAAACCGACAGTTCAAGCATTTTTGGATCAATCATCACCAGCCTGACTTCTTCAGGCCCGGTCTTGTATAAAAGGCTCAGAATCATGGCGTTAAGGGCCACCGATTTACCCGAACCGGTTGTACCTGCGACCAGCAAATGCGGCATTTTCGCAAGATTGGCAACAATGGGGCGTCCTGAAATACTTTTGCCCAGCGCCAGTGTCAGCGGTGCATTGGACTTGTCATACACTTCCGAGCGCAGTATTTCTGAAAGAAAGACCATCTGCCTGTTGGTATTGGGTATCTCCAGACCAATGGTGGACTTGCCCCGGAATAACCTCGACGACCCGCACCGAAACGATACTCAAGCCCCGCGCAAGGTCCTTGGCCAGGTTCATGATCTGGGCGGACTTCACACCCGGTGCCGGTTCCAGTTCAAAGCGCGTTATCACGGGGCCGGGATGAACGGCCACGACATCCACCATGACACCAAAATCGGCCAGTTTCAGCTCAACCTGTTTGGACAGCGCCTTCAGGGCGTCCGAGCTATAACCCGGTGGCTGGTCATGGGGTTCATCAAGGATATCCAGCGGTGGCAAGGAATCGGCCGGCAGGTTCTTGAACAATGGTCGTTGTTTCTCCCTGGCTACGCGCTTGCTGGGTTGTTCCTGTGGCATGCTGATTTGTGGCTCGATCCTGGGTGCTTTCCTGCCCCTTTGCCTTACCGAGTCAGTTTTACGTACCTCCTCACGCTGGGCACGCGCACGCCGCCCCGCAAACCAGTCCCGCATGCTCGAGATACCGGCCGCCAGCCAGTCCACCAGGTTCAGGGTGATACGTCCGGTTACATCCATCACATGAAACCAGGACAAACCGGTGAACAGGGTTATTCCCACCAGCGTCATAGAAAACAGGAAAAGTGTAGACCCTAACAAGCCGGTTAAATCTCTGATCGGTGTCGCGACCACATCCCCGATCACACCACCCCCACCCGCGGGCATGCTGCCGGCCGGTGGCATTAAATGCATGAAACTCAGACCGGTTGCCGACAGCAGAAATAACGCCAGGCCGGTAATTACAGCCACGGCTTCCATGACGCCGGTTTCAGATGTCGATGATTTGTTACTCCATACCCGCCAGCCGCCAAAGACCGTAATCAGCGGTAGCAGATAAGCGATGTAACCGGTCAGACCCAGAAAGGCATCGGCAATCCAGGCACCCAGGATACGCCCGGCATTGTTAACCTGGTCGGAATTGGTGGTATTGAAAGGCCCCGGATCGGTCGGATCGTATGTAAGCAGACAGGCGACCAGGTAGACAGCGACGAGGATCGAAAGCAAAAACGTACTCTCTTTCAAAAGATGTGTCAGCCGGGACGGTGCGCTTACGGCTTTACGGGCTTTTTTGCGAGCTTGCGCCAATGTTATCCACCTTATAAGGTTTATTGTTTAAGTGCTTATATTTAAAGTTAAATAAAACTTATTTATGAGGCTATAGTACCTCGTACTCAATACAATTCAAGCCATAATGCCACAATCAATTCCAATCGTGCGCTTTAAGTGGCAAACAGGCGTATGGAATATAAGCCTGATCAGTTAAACTGAGGTACTTGAATCTGTCATTCCAGCCTCAAACTGGAAACAGGGAAGAACATCTGAATTAGCGTCTTTCAGGTACCGTCGTTATCACGGGGCGCCTGCCGATTTTATGGAGCAATTATACATGAGCGATATCAAACACCACCGTCTGTTGATCGTCGGTTCAGGCCCTGCCGGGTACACCGCCGCTATCTACGCAGCCAGGGCCAACCTCAAGCCCACGGTTATCACCGGTATCCAGCAGGGTGGACAGTTGACGATAACCACCGATGTCGATAACTGGCCGGGGGAGGCCGAAGGTCTTCAGGGCCCGGAACTGATGCAACGCATGCTGGCGCATGCCGAGCGTTTTGACACCGAAATAATTTTTGACCACATCCATACGGTCGACCTGGAACAGTATCCATTTCAACTGGAAGGCGATGCCGGAAAATACAGCTGTGACGCCCTGGTAATTGCCACCGGTGCAAGCGCCAAGTACCTGGGCCTGCCCTCTGAAGAGGCTTACATGGGCCAGGGTGTCTCCGCCTGTGCAACCTGCGATGGTTTCTTTTACCGTGACCGGAAAGTGGCTGTTATCGGCGGCGGCAACACCGCTGTTGAAGAGGCACTTTACCTGTCCAACCTGGCATCGGATGTTGTAGTTGTGCACCGCCGCGATGAACTGCGTGCTGAAAAAATGTTACAGGACCGCCTGTTTGAAAAAGAACGCACCGGCAATGTGAGCTTTATGTGGGATCACAATGTCGAGGAAATACTGGGTGGCGACACCGGTGTATCCGGTGTGAGACTCAAGCATGCACAAACCGGCGAGCTAACCGACATCGAAGCTGACGGCGTTTTCATCGCCATCGGCCATAACCCCAATACTGAAATATTTGTCGACAAGCTGGATATGAAAGACGGTTATATCCTGATTAAAGGCGGTACCGAAGGCCTCGCCACCATGACCAGTGTGCCCGGCGTTTTTGCCGCCGGTGATGTAACCGACCATGTGTACCGGCAAGCCGTCACATCAGCCGGGGCCGGTTGCATGGCAGCGCTTGATGCAGATCGCTGGCTGGAAGAACAGAAAGACGCTTCTGCCTGATCAAGCTGTAAAGATCCGGCAACAAACGTGATTCCGATACTCTCCTCAGACCCGGAATCACCTTTCCCGCCAGCAGAGCAGGCTTTGGTTGATCCCAGGGGCTTGCTTGCAGCGGGTGGAGACCTGCCCCCTACCCGTCTGCTCAACGCCTACCGTCATGGCATATTTCCATGGTATTCCGAAGGCCAGCCCATTCTGTGGTGGTCACCTGCTCCCCGTTGCGTGCTTCTACCGCAGGCCGTGCATATTTCACGCCGCTTGCGGCGCCGTTACAACCAGGGTCAATATACATTGAGTGCCGACCGGGCTTTTTCGGCCGTGATCGAAGCTTGTGCCAGACCGAGACGGGACCACGAGGGAACCTGGATCACCGATGAAATGCGCTCAGCCTATATCCGCCTGCATGAACTCGGCATCGCGCATTCGCTGGAAGTCTGGCTGGATGACGAACTGGCGGGTGGTATTTACGGCCTCGCGCTGGGCCAGGTTTTTTTTGGTGAATCCATGTTCAGCGCACACCGGGATGCCAGCAAAATTGCCCTGGTCGCCTTGTGCCGGCAACTGCAAAAGTGGGATTTCACGCTACTGGATTGCCAACTGAGTAATGCGCATTTGATGAGCATGGGTGCCGAAGAAATTTCGCGTGAGAAATTCCATCAATACCTCGAAGCCGCGACCGGATCCGATCGCTGGGGCCAGGATTTTTACTGCGCTGCGCGCTGGTAGCAATTGTGCATCAAGAGCCGTCGCCATCTTCAAGCATGATATAGATATGCGTAATCATGTCCTGTGGTGCGGTATTGGCGGGGTCGGAAATATAATGTTCCCAGGATATTTTGCCATGGCTCAAGCCATGGGCAGACATATACGCAGCAAGTTTCTCGTAAGTTGGCATCATCTGGTCATAGCCTCCATGATGCACAGCCCGTACTGCAGGTCCTGCAGGTGACAGGCCGGGTTTTATATTGCCGGTCAGTTCTTCTGGAACAGAATCAACAGGAATAGCAGCATCAAACTGGTAGCTACCCTCTTCCCAGGCACGGGTAATGGCCATCGGCTGACCGGTCATATTGATACCGGCGGTGTTCATCAGAACACTGATCTCTCCATACGCTGCCGCCATCGCCAATGCAATATCTGCCGGATCCTGGCTGCTACTTGAGGTCACGAACAATATGTTTTGCGCAAGCACATCGATTCGCTCAATTTTTAATTGGTTGAAATCCGAAACCGGCAAGGATTCAGCAAAACGTTTGAGATTGGCCAGTCCCAATTCGTAGTCACCGCCCACCCAGCGGTCGAATAACAAGCCGAAATACCGCGCCAGGAATGAATCCAGGTAATTGACACCCTCGGTCAGATCGGAGTCGAAAAACCAGGTGATCACGGTCGCATCACCTTGTGCGACCAGGGTAAACCCGGTATCTGCAATGCCCTGGGCATCAAAATCCAGCTTGATATTGATTTGCTCATAAGGCTTGCTGGCAACGATTTCCTGCCAACCGCTGCCTACCAGGTGCGGTTTCCCGATCCAGCTCATACGGGCACCGACGCCCGATTCAGGACCGGAAATTACAAACTCCGCGTTCGGGTCACGCCCTGCCCATGGCGACCAGTCATTGAAGTGCCGGTAGCTGTTCAGTAGCTTGAACATCATGCTTGCCGGCCGATCAACAATAATTGAACGCTCTATGTGTACCTGCTTCGGCAGTAATAAACCGGTCACAACGAAAGCAGCAAGCAGCACCAAAACAATAGAGACGACTTTTTTCAAAATTCTTCCAGGCGGAGTATTGAATCTTAAGCGTAAGAGTGCGGCACGGACAGGTCAAGACTGGCGTTATTCGGCGTCTTTGTCTTTACCCTCATCCGGGGCCGGTATTTCAGGCACAGGTTTTTCTGCAGATTCCACTTCCCGGGATGAATCTTCCGGTGGCGTCTCAGTTTGGGGAAACCAGTCCGGTATGGAGTCATCATCCTCCCAGGCATAGCGCTTGACCGGCGTGATATCCCAGCGCCGATACGCTATCGCCAATGCGACACCCAGGATGGCGCCGCCCAGGTGGAGTTCCCAGGACATGTTAGGCCGGATCGGCAGGACTCCCCAGATCATTGAGCCGTAGAGGAACCACACCATCACCGATACTGCTACCGAACGCATATCCAGCCGTAATATTCCACTGATGAACACATAGGCAAGCAGCCCATAGACAAGACCACTGGCACCAAAATGCAGACTTGGTCGGCCCACCATCCAGGCCAGCATACCTGAACCCACCCAGATAACCGGGATAACCCGCATCGCTGCTCTCGGGTACAGGTAAAGTATGGTTGTCAGGCTGACAATCAGCGGCAGGGTATTGGACAACAAATGCTCTGCGCCGCCATGTAGTAAGGGTGCGGTAAAAATACCGATCAACCCCTCGACATGCTTGGGTCGTAACCCAAAGCGCGTCAAGCCGAGGCCCAGTACGTTGTCGACAATCAGGATCACCCACAGCAGGCCCGCAGCGGACAGGGCAATTTTCAAAGCCAGTTTGAAATTTCGTTGCGCCCTTGGCGAAGATGTGAAACGGGGGTCCGGTTTTCCTAAATGCACGGGGGTATCAACGCAACTCTTCGGGCAACGCCGAAGCAATTGCAGTCCTGGTCTGAATCATTATTTCACGAATATCCCCGGCTTCATCACCGCCTGCCACCTCGATCGCGGGGTGAATGACCATGCGCACCCTGCCGGGAAAAATCATCATGGATTTTGGCCGTTGAATGTCGCGAGTACCAACCAGGGTGATCGGTAATATTGGCAGGTTCTGGTTTGCTGCAACACGGAATGCACCCTTTTTAAAAGGTCTTAATTTTCCGTCCAGGCTACGTGTACCTTCAGCAAAAAACAATATCCCTACTCCATCCCCTACCCTTTCAAGTGCTTCTCTGATAGCCGTCCTTGTCTGTTCCGGGTTGCCACGCTCTACAAATATATGACCGGCTTTTTCACAACCGATGCCCACCCCCGGCACCTTGCGCAATTCCGCCTTTAGAACCCACTTCAGATCCAGCTTCAACCAACCATAAACAAGAAAAATGTCATACTCGCTCTGGTGGTTACAAACCACCACATATGTCCTTGAGGGATCCACATTTTCGCCGCCTTCGACGGTGACCCAAACAGGTGTCAACCAGCAGAGCAGTCGCCCCCAGTTTGCTGCAACATACCGGCTTGCGGCCTTCGGACTCCAGATTATCGCCACCAACATGGTCAACCAACCCGTCAACAGGGTCAGCAACAGACCGAGGGGTATAAACACCAACCAGGCATAGATCTGGTACAGCCAAAAGGCGATGCGTTTCATAGGCGATGAAATCCGCTGCAAAGTGCCCAGCCTAACGACAGCTCAAGCCGGTTGCAATCACCAACCTTAGGCGCCGCTCCTGCGCATGGCCCAGGCCAGCTTCTCGACCGGTTCCCGGTCTCACCTCCTCCCTGTGCCCGCGGCATACCGTTCATGGCCCAGGCCAGCCTCTCGACCGGTTCCCGGCCTCACCTTCTCCTGAACATAAAAGGGGGTGCTGTAAAAGCACCCCCATGATACCTGTGCATATCCGTTAAAACGGATCAGGCCGCTTTGTCTTTTGAATCCTTTTCAATATCCAGGAGACGCGCTGTTGCTTTGCCGATTTTAATCGTACGTGGCTTCATCGCTTCAGGAAGCTCACGCTCAAGGTCGATGTGCAACAGGCCGTTCTCAAGACTGGCACTAACAACCTTTACATGGTCTGCCAGGTTGAAGCGACGCTCAAAAGAACGCGTGGCAATACCGCGATGGAGGTATTCGCCCTGCTCTTCTTCATCGGCACGGTTTCCGGTTACCAGCAAACGGCTCTGTTCTGTGGTGATATCAATATCATCCTCAGAAAAACCGGCAACTGCCATGGTGATTTGGTAGTGGTCTTCGCCCATCGTGCGAATGTTGTAGGGAGGGTAAGCATTACCCTGGTCCTGCCGTGTGGCTGAATTCATCAATGAAGCCAGGCGGTCAAAACCAACTGAAGTTCTATACAGGGGTGAAAAATCAAACGTAGTCATATCCGTATTCTCCTTAAGAAGCAATTCGGTCTAATTAAATACCTCCGCCAATATGGCCGGAAGCTGCCTGTGGCCCCCGAAGGCTGCCACGTAGATAAAGATGGGGGTTCAATTACGAGCTTCAAGTCACGGAACAGAGTTTTCAATAGCTGTGAATACAATCCCTGTACGCTCTCCAAAAACATCCCTGTTTTTGAAGGTCTCAGGAGGTACACCCAACTCCCGCCGAATCCCAGCTGCAAGGCACACCATCTCAGAGCTGTGCAATGTTATTCGTGGTTCAAATCCAGTGCCAAAATCACGCAGCAGGAGGCGGGTACCTCCCTCAGAGACACGTCACGAGTATGTCCCTATAGACTCTCCAAAAACGTCCCTGTTTTTGAAGGTCTCTGAAGGAGGTACCCGCCCCCTGCTGCTGGAGTGTGCGAGATTGAAGGTATGAAAGAGCACACCAACTCTAGCTGGTTCCTACGAGTACCGGATTGCTATTACCTCGAATC
>PVMK01154798.1_pt1 | contig 48574 bp, 44 predicted proteins | sample 1853481 | NCBI WGS metagenome assembly PVMK01 (sample SAMN08533507, study PRJNA380276) | Marine sediment metagenome, whole genome shotgun sequencing project.
ATAAAAAACCCGGAGCAAAATGCCCCGGGTTTTTTTGTTGAACGTCAACCTGTTAACACAGGATTACTTGAAGTCGATTCTCCACCACACACCAATAATGGTGACATCGCCATTATCCTGACTAACACCGTTTTCTGTTGTACTCATATTGTCCTGATAAATGAATTCCGGAACAATATAGAAACCAGGGGCCACGGTGTATTTCCACATCAACCCAAATGCCTGTTTTTTATCTTTCCCAATCGCCGGGCAAGATCAGCTTCGGCGTCTACGTAACCATAGCTGGCTTCAATGGTATTGGAGTCATTAATCTTGAACCCCAATGCCAGAACTCCGCCCCATGCAGTGGTATCTTGCACATCATTGCCGTCAAACCGTTGCAGCTTTCGGCAACTGTGGTCCAAACACCGTAGTTGCCGCCGTTCTGCCGGTAGGTAAGTAAACCGTTCAGATAGGCTGCGCCGAAATTGAACTTTCCGCGAATACCTGCAACCCAGGAGCTGATGGTCTTGTCTTGGTCGAATGAATCAACAGCTTTATAGGTCTGGTAACCGGCGATAAAGTTGAGCACGCCCCAATCCGCCTTCATATCATAACGGGCTTCGATTTTGGGAAGGATTATATCTGTATCTTGGTCAAATGAACCAACGCCGCCCTTACTGGTATCCGTGGGCAGGAATGCGATTCTTAAATTATTGATGGTGAACCGCATCTGGGAGGTACGCGCAACATTGTATGCGATACCGCCAAACTTCTGAAAACCACCGGAATAGTAGTTGATCCCGGAGACCACAGCGTCATACAGCGGATAGTTCTGACCAATCATGAACTTCCAGGTACCAAAATCGTATTGGCCCCAGAGTTGTCTCAGTCTCATATTACCCAAGACGGGAAGCACCGCTGTCGGATTCGATCATTAGCGGCGGTTGAACCGGCGCCGCCTGCTCTGGCATCCATTTCAAACTTACCGTTGATTTTATCGGATTTAAAATTGGCGCCAAAACGGGTCAGATGACCGATCCGCCATTCAAGATCGCCGTCATCGAATGCTCCGGGTGTGTCAGTGCTTGTATCCGCATAGTAGGTCCTGAAACGGGCGCTGCCGTACAGACTGACATCTGCCATGGCGGTTGCGACAAACGAACCAACCATTGCAAAAGCTGCTACAAATATGATAAATTTCTTCATCTTCAATTTTCCTCCTTAGTGGAATTGAATTTACGTAAAACAACTTAACCTAATATCTACCTAATAATTTCCGGTTCTTCTTTTTACCGATTCACCTCCTTTCTCAGCGCAGATTCCAACAGGAAAAAAATGGTCTCCAATACGCTGAATTAATTTCCAAACATTCCGTCGATACCTGTTCAGACAGAACATTTGGAATCCAAATACCAGTCTATTGCTGAAATGTCAAGAATCTTTTTTGACATAACAATCACGAAAATACATAAAATTATAGCAGGTTAGCTTAAAAACACAATCTCTCGATACAGGTTCATATGGATAAATACAAATATTTTTTGGCTATCATGGGCTGAAAATTTTATTATGTCAAGTAGAATTATATATAAATTATATATAATTCTATTGAATTAGGATATATTGTATGATATTAGAACAATTTACTATATATTGTGCAGGTGTCAAGCAAAATTATGTATAAAATCGAGCTGTTTTCCGGCAATGTAACGTTTAAGTACCGTTACTACCCAAGTTTTACGTTCCATGGTTGACGGCTTGGCTAAAAAGTCCAACTTCTGCGTTGCGCTGCATTCCGGATTTTGATCAATATTTTGCGCAGGTTCAATCGGTTGCAACCCTTGGACTTTGAACCCTGAATCTGGAACCGATCAGCTCAGGCTGATGAATTGAACGGTTTTAAAATATTGAGGCGTTGCAAAAAGCCTCTATTAATAATCAAAATCGCGTATAATTATTTGACTTTTAGGCCATTATCTTTTAAAGCAGGCATAATTAAAGTTCTTTTCAATCCGAATATACCCTATATTCTATGAAGCATATCAAAAAACAGGCAAATTACACCCCTTATATGCAGATTGAACCCCATGACCTGCCGAAACATAGATCCATGTTTCCCAAGTTCAGTATTGTTTCTAAACCATATATATTTTTAACCAGACAATTTAACAGGAGGTGGTGAAATGAAAAAGCTTTTCGTTTTTCTGTGTGTTACAGGCCTGATTGCTGCCAGTGCGTCTCCCCTTTTTGCCGGCGGGATTGAGAACAAAACCAATTGGAGCGCGGAGTATATCAGAACCCTCAACAGAAACGCGGCAACCGACTCGGCCGACATCGTGATGTACAATCCGGCCGGTGTAATGAAGATGGATGATGGATTGTACGGCAATCTCTCCGTTCAATTCATTTTAAAAGATTACACCAACAACATCAATGGCGTTGATTTTGACTCGGATGAACCTTCGGTTATACCTGGGCTGTTTTTGCTTTATAAACAAGATCGATGGGCCGGTTTTTTTGGCCTGTCCAACGTGTTGGGCGGCGGAGAAGTCGATTTTGAGGACGGGGATGCCACCACCACTCTACTCGGTTATGGCATCATTAGTATGATTCCGCCCGCCTTCGGGTATAACGGTATCAGAAATCAAAAAATTGAAGCAGAACATATCGGATTGGGCTACACCTTCGGCGGAGCGTTTAAAATTAACGACATGTTCTCGGTCTCTCTGGCGGCGATGTATGTGGACACCGAAAAAGAAGCCAAAGGCAGTGTAACGATTAAATCTGCTTTTTTTCCTTTTGTTCCCGATCAAACCGCTAACGTGGATTTTGAGGAAGATGCTAATGGATGGGGCGGAGTGATCGGCGTGAACATTTCACCCACCGACCAGTGGAATATCGGCATTCGTTATAACACCAAAGTCGATCTTGATTACGATCAAAAAGTTAATCAGGATAACTTTGGGGTTCTGCCCGCACTGGGCATCACCGATGGCGGCGAAAGCACGCGCGACCTGCCCGCTATATTAGCCTTAGGGGTATCCTATAAGTTGAACGACAAAATTCGACTGGAGACCAACCTTACCTACTATTTCAATGAGGATGCCGACTGGATGGGTGATGAAAATTTTGTGGATAACGGCTATGACCTGGGGATCGCCCTTGAATACACCTTTAATCCCAAGCTTAAGGGGAGTATAGGATATTTGCACACAGATACCGGAATCGATGCCGAGCACATGCTTCCGGAAGCTCCGCAGCTGAACGCCAACACCATTGGCACCGGTGTTGCCTATGAAGCAATTCCCGGCATGATTTTGAACTTCAGCCTCGGGAATTCTTTCTACGAAAAAGATTCTTTTGTCGTATCAACAACCGGCACGACCATAGAATACGAAAAAAATAACTTTTTCTTTGCATTTGGCATTCAGTATAAGTTTATGTAAAAATAAAATCGCTTCACGATTTTTTTACAATCTAAAAGAGCCGGGTTATACTCGGCTCTTTTTTTAAAGGCAAACAATGAAGTTAAAGGTAGACAAAGAAAATAATGCACTATATTTCCGGTTAGACGAAAAAGCAATAGTGGAATCAGAGGAAGTCCGGCCTGGCGTAATTCTTGATTTCGATAAAGATGGTCGAGTGGTGGGAGTTGAATTTCTTGACATTGCAGAACGAGTTGGTCCAGAAGCATTAACCACTCTACAGTTTCAAACCGTATAGCTTCAATATTTCAGGAACAGGTTTTCCCTTAATCCGCTTTTCGTGCTTTCTTTATTTCGTGTTTTCGTGATTCGTTTTTATTTTTTTTCACAACTCGTTACTCGTTCCTCTTTTCTCTTTCCTATTTCCTCAGACAATCCTTTTGAACATTTTCTCAAGATCCTTGAGGGTCATTCTAATCCAGACGGGCCGTCCGTGGGGACAGTTGGAGGGCTGATCACACCCATCGAGCTGCTCCAGCAACCCCTTGATCTCCTTATCTGAAAGTCGTTGATTGCCCCGGATAGCTCCGTGGCAGGCCATAAGCATCAGACATGCGTCAATGGCTTTTTCAAGACCCGGCGTAAAACCGATCTGGGCCATCTTTTCCACCATCTCTATGACCAGGGGTTTAACCGCTCTGTCTTTGAGAAGTGCAGGAACCGATTTTACCACAAAAGTATCCCCGCCAAAGGGTTCTATTTCCAATCCCAGTTCATTTAAATCCGGAATCAGTTTCTCAAGAATTTTCCCTTCCCTGTATCCAAGATCAAAGGTTTCCGGGATGAGAAGTTTCTGGGCCGTCGTTCTTGAATCTAAAGACCGGTTCTTGAGTCGTTCAAAAAAGATCCGTTCGTGGGCAGCGTGCTGGTCGATGAGAACAAGCTCTCCGGCTGACTCGCAAAGAATATAGGTGTCATGGAACTGACCGATCACCCTTAAATCACTAAACCTTTTTTTTGACCAGAGCGGAGTCTGGATGCCGGTGGGAGTGAAGCTAAAATCCTGTTTGAGGGGGGATGCCGGTCGGAGCGGAGCAAAGATCCCGTTTGATCGGGGATACTGGTTGTTGGTTGCCGGATGTTGGGCTTTGATGTGTTGTTGGGGTATTCTGAAATGGGTTGCAGATTCGGCAACACCCGGATATTCGGCGGACGGACGGCTTTTCTTCATGGTCCAACCAGGCCGATCAGAAGAACGCAATCTATCCCTTACAACCCCGGCAACGGTATCATGAACCATTTTCTGCTGCGCAAACCGGACTTCGTGTTTGGTGGGGTGAACATTAACATCCACCTGTTCATAGGGCACGCGGATAAAAAGAACGGCCACCGGATACTGCCCCTTTACTATTCTGCCATGATACCCTTCAAACAGGGCATGCTGGATGACCCGGTCACGGACATATCTGCCGTTTACATAGACGTAGATCCCCCGGGATGTACTGCGTGTAACCCCGGGAGAAGATAACCATCCGGCTATGGAAAGGCTATCTCCAGTAAATTCTATGCTGAAAATATCATCTTTGATGTCTTTACCCAGGACATCTACGATCCTGTTCACAGGATCGTCTGTGGCCGGCCAGTTTTTAACACGTCTGTCGTTGTGGACAAGCCTGAAGTGGACGCCGGGCCGGCCCAAGGCCAAACTGGAAACCGCATCTGCAATGTGCCCCATCTCCGTGTTTACGGTCTTTAAAAATTTTCGCCGGGCAGGCATGTTAAAGAAAAGCTGTTTAACGGTGATCATGGTTCCCCGTGGAGCACCGATTTCCGATACTTTTTTTAGGGTGCCCCCTTCAACAATAATTTCGGTTCCGGCCTGGGAGGTTTCGTCCCGGGTTACCAGACAGAATTTTGAAACCGCGGCAAGGCTCGGCAAGGCCTCACCCCTGAATCCAAGGGTATTGATTGCAAACAGATCTTCGTCTTTGTGTATTTTACTGGTTGCATAGCGTTCCGGTGCCAGAAGGGCATCATCCCGGTTCATTCCGGTTCCGTTGTCGGAAACCCGGATCAGAGACCGCCCCCCTTTTTCCACTTCAATCATAATTCGGCTGCTTTTTGCATCCAGCGCATTTTCCACCAACTCTTTGACCACCGAAGACGGGCGCTCCACAACTTCCCCAGCGGCGATTTTGTTGGATAAAACTTCAGGAAGGATTTTGATCTTAGACATGCTTATTTTTATTCCACTGAATTATAACGCTTATGTTCTTCTTGCAATAATTTAAAAGATAATCACGAAAACACGAAATTTAAAAAATCTTTAAGAAGTTAAGTGAAAAAGCAAATTATTGGTTAACTGATTGCAATTATTTAAAATATGTTTTTTCTTTTTCGTGCTTTCGTGATAAAATTTTTGGTTTCAGACGGTCCGGTTGAAGATTATCTACTAGTCGTGTTCAACTAGTTTGCGGAATAAAAAATCCTCATCAGCCGGCGACAGGTCAAATTTCATACAGGCCTCCTCGATGACTCCCTTTAATTCCTTTTCAGAATTGTACTTTCTTTCATCAGAGATCCATTTGACGGCTTTTCTTAAATCTTCTCCTGTTGGCTGAATACTCATTGCTTAATCTCCTCTACCCGTAAATCCATATGTTTTTTTGACTTCGAAGATCACGAAATACACAAAGAATTCATGCAACCGTTCACGAAATCCATAAAATCCCAAATCTCAATCTTCGTGTTCCTTCGTGGTTCAACAACCTTTTACAACTTTGGTTTTTTCTTATGAAAATCCGTTGTTTGCTCGAAATTATATGCCACCTTAAAGAGCTTTCCCTCCTCAAAATGTCTTGCCATTATCTGGAGCCCGATGGGAAGGCCTTTCGATGAAAATCCACAGGGAACGGAAATACCGGGTATTCCGGCAAGATTTGCCGAAAGCGTAAAGATGTCTGACAAATACATGGTCAGCGGATCATCGGTCATCGCCCCTAACTTGAAGGCCGGTGTAGGCGCCGTCGGTGCCAAAATCACATCACAGGTTTCAAAAGCTTTGTTAAAATCTCTGATAATCAATGTTCTCACTTGGGATGCCTTGCCGTAGTATGCATCATAATATCCTGCCGAAAGGGAATAGGTCCCGAGGATAATCCGGCGCTGCACCTCGGGACCGAATCCTTTAGACCGGGTGTTTTTGTACATTTCCATAAGACTGTTATTATCTTTGTCCCTGTATCCGTACTTGACACCGTCATACCGGGCCAGATTCGAACTGGCTTCAGAAGGTGCAATGACATAATAAGCTGCCACCACATATTCTGTGTGAGGCAGGGAGACTTCAACGGGCTCAGCGCCCAGGGTTTCGATTTTCTTAACCGCACGTTCAACCGCATGGGAAACATCCGGATCGATTCCCCGGGTCATGCTGTATTCCCTGGGGATACCGACGACCATGCCTTTTAAACCATTTTCAAGAAAAGACGTATAATCCGGCACATTCTTGGACACGGATGTGGAATCCGAAGGATCATAGCCTGAAATAGAATTCATCAATATGGCGCAATCGGTGACATCCTTTGTCAAGGGACCGATCTGATCTAAGGAGGAGGCAAAAGCGACGAGACCAAAGCGGGAAACCCTCCCGTAAGTGGGTTTCAACCCGACCACGCCACAGTGAGATGCGGGCTGACGAATGGAACCGCCGGTATCTGACCCCAAGGATCCGATACACATATCCGATGCAACAGCCGCCGCCGATCCACCGCTTGAACCGCCGGGGATTCGGGTCAGATCCCATGGATTATGGGTCAGTTTGAAACCGGAGTGTTCCGTTGATGATCCCATGGCAAATTCATCCATGTTCAGCTTTCCAATAATCACGGCCCCGTCTTTTTTCAGTTTCTTTACCACCGAAGCATCGTATGGGGGAATGAAATTCTCAAGGATCTTCGAACCACAGGTTGTCCGGAGGCCTTTTGTGCAAATAAGGTCCTTAAGGGCGATGGGAATCCCGGTGAGGGGTGTAATACGGCCTTCTGAAATTGCCTCATCAGCGGTTTCAGCCTGGGCCATAGCCGTTTCAGGGTCCACAGTGATATATGCACCCACCTTTTTATCTACCGCATTTATTCGATCAAGAATTGCTCGAGTCAGATCCTGTGAAGAGATCTCTTTTTTTCTTAAAAGCCGGTGGGCTTCCTGGATTGTAAGTTTATAAAGCTTCATACCTGCTAATCCTTTTATTCTGTGTTATTGCAACGAAATGATTTTAAAGGAGCTTCAGGTGTGATTCAATTTTTAACTGAAAACTGTCTGAATGGATTAGGGATCTTTAAGAAAGAACCATAATCTATTTGATTTAATGCTAAAACATTCTCTTCAAGACAAACCTTTATTAATATCACGGGCCGGTTCTTTTATTAGGAGCCCTTATCCATGAGTTTTTTCAGTAAAAATTTAATTATACCTGAAGCGGCAATATTTTTTAAATCCAAAATCGATTAACCCACCACCTTTGGAACAATAAAATTTCCATCCTCTTCATCCGGAGCGTTGGCAAGGGCTGAATCCCTGTCAAAACTTTGCTGTTCATCATCATTCCGGAAGGCATTGGTCATTGAAATGGCATGAGAGGTCGGCGCCACCCCTTTTGTGTCAACACTTTTCAACGTGTCGACATATTCAAGAATCGTTCCAAGCTGTTCGGCAAACTTGTCGATCAATTCTTTGTCCACGTCAAGGCGGGAAAGATCCGCTACACGGACAACTTCTTCTCTGCTTATTTTCATTATATCTCCTTAACCCGGACAAGCCGGACAAGCCGGAAAAGTGCCTAAAGTGAGCTAAAGTTTGAAGTGTCTAAAGTTAAAGGTGTCGCTTTGCTCCATCTATTCATATAAAAATTGTCAGAATACCTTAACTTTAGGCATTTTAGATCACTTTAGATCACTTCACACTTATTTGTATGATGAAATCAACAATAGAGGTATAAATTTAATGTAATTGAAACAGGAAAATCGGGAATCAAGCCCCTAACGCTGAACGATGATCGCTTCTATTTTTTCGTTTTTTAACTGTTTGACGGTGCCCCGGGCTTCAGCCCTGGTTTTAAAATACCCAACCCTTACTCTGTACCAGATGCCCTTATCCGGAATCTTTCCGATACTTCGATATGCAGGGTATCCCCTTTTTTTTAACTTGGCCACCATTTTATCGGCAGCCGCCGAATTTTTTAATGAAGCAATTTGAATGGCAAATTCATTATTGACGTCAGCCGTTTTTGTTAAGTTGACCGTCTTCTTTTTCGGGGTGGTCTCGATCTTTTTCGGGGGGCTTATTTTTCTTTTTCCGGACTCAATCTTTTTGGGCATACTCGTTTTTTCTGTTCCGGATTCGGTCTTTTTTTCAGCCAATGCCTTTCTTTTTAGTTTGGGAGACGTCAGTTTCAAAACCGTCATCACTTCCGGGTTTTTTCAGTGTCTCGTAAAAGGCCATTTTGGTTTTATCAATATCGGCATTTGAATCTATTTTGTACTGATCCAGTTCTTTTCTGATAACAGCTTCCTTGAGAGCCGCCAATTCGTTCTGAAGTTTTTCCATATTAAACTTTACCGGAACCGTCTCTCTTCCCACAAGGATACCGAGTACAAACATCCATCCACAGGCAAACAATGTCAAACCGATCCATACGGCCAATCCTTTTCGCGGCGGCAAAGGCGACGACTTCTTTTTTTTCGGTGAGGCCTTTTCTTTTTTTCCCATTATTTTATTTTCATGGTTGTTTATTTTCACAAAGGTTTCAATTCATAAAGACTTTTCATTTCCAAGTCAAGACACTTTGAAGGCGAATTTATCTCACCGTACTTGAAGCTTTTTCGCTTTTATGAGATAATCAGGTTGTTAATAATTGAAAGCATGAATTTGTAGCCGGGGATCAAGACCTATTCAGAAATAATCGGTGGTCTAAATTAATGCAGGAGGAACAAAGATGCTGGTTAAAAATTGGATGAGCAAAGAGGTCGTAACTGTGGACGCTGATGATTCCATGCAGAATGCCATTTATATTCTACAGGAACAGAACATCAAAAAACTGCCGGTTATGGAAAAAGGGCAAATTGCCGGCATCATAACCGACAGAGATCTGAAAAAAGCCTCCCCTTCTGATGCGACTACACTGGATATGCATGAGCTTTTATTTCTCATATCCAAGATAAAAGTAAGGGATTTGATGACAAAACTTGTTTATACGGTTCAGCCGGACTATACCGTGGAAGAAGCGGCAGCCATTCTTCTGGAAAAGAGGATTTCAGGTCTTCCGGTGGTGGATGAAAGCAATCGCCTGATCGGGATTATTACCCGCAGCGATCTTTTCAGAGTAATCATCTCCCTGAGCGGACTTGGAAAAAAAGGCATCCAGTTTGCCATTCGTATCAAAGACATGCCGGGCACCATCAAAGAGGTCAGGGAGCTCATCCATGAATATGGCGCACGCACTGCCAGTATACTGAGCTCATCGGATAATGCGCCTCCCGGTCATCTAAATTTCTACTTCAGAATTTACCGGATCGACAGGGAAAAACTCCCCTCTCTTTTAGCGGATATTAAGAAGAAAGGGACACTCCTCTATATGGTGGACCACCGGGAAGGCAGGCGAACCATTTACGATTCGTAATTTTATATTGACATAAACCATTTAATGATTTAAATATTTTTATAGAAAATCGCGGTCAGAAGGCTGCAGAATTAATTTAATTTTTCAAAAAACAACCAAAACCACGAAGGTACGGATATCAAGAAGATTTCCTGTCTTTGTGGTTTTTTTTTGCGGTAAAGGAGATCCCATGAAAAAAGGCTCGATTTTCATACTTGTCATTACAATAACTGTCTTTTGGGCAGTGAAAACTTTTGCCCATTTCGGCATGGTAATTCCTTCTGATTCCATGGTTATGCAAGACGACAACAGAACTGTGGCTCTGACAGCATCCTTTTCCCATCCCTTCGAAGGCGTGGGTATTGAACTGATAAAACCTGAGATTTTTAGTGTCCTGGCCAATGGCCAAAAACAGAATCTTCTCAGCGACCTGAAAAAAATTAAGATCATGAATCATACGGCCTGGGAGTTGGATTATACCGTGAACAAACCTGGAGTTTATATGTTTTATATGGAACCCAAGCCCTACTGGGAACCTGCAGAGGATTGCTTTATAATACATTATACAAAGACGGTGGTAACGGCATTTGGCGACGATGAAGGATGGGACAAGGAAGTCGGGCTCAAAACTGAGATTGTTCCGCTTTCGAAACCTTTTGGGCTTTATACCGGAAATCTTTTTCAGGGGATAGTTAAACTCGACGGAAAGCCTGTTCCCTATGCCATGGTGGAAGTGGAATATTATAATAAGAACGGCACGTATAAAGCACCAAACGATTACATGGCCACCCAGACCGTCAAAGCAGACAAAAACGGTGTTTTTTCCTATGCTGCGCCAAAAGCCGGATGGTGGGGTTTTGCCGCGCTCAATCAAGCCGATTTCAAGTTAAAGCAAGCCGGTGAAAAAAAAGACGTGGAACTCGGTGCAGTTATTTGGGTTAAGTTTCATGATATGAAATGAACGTAAGAGCAGCAAGTTAGGGGCTTCACCCCAATTGGAATGGTGGAATAATGGAATAATGAGTTCTGGAATAATGCGATGTTGAGTTGATGGTAAAATTTGTGTCGATGAAAAACTAAAAATGAATAATATCCTTTTTAAAAAGCAACCTTCCAGTATTCCACTATTCCATAATTCCATATTCGAGGCAAGCGTCCAGGCCTCAAAAAAATGTCCCATATTTTCATTAAGTTGTAGAGATACCGAGACGTAAAATTATGCATATATCCGAAGGCATATTATCACCAGCCATTCTCATAGGCGGCGCGGCCCTTACAGCGGCGGGTGTTGCTGTGGGCATGAAAAACTTCGATCAAAAAGAAATTCCCACCACCGGCATTTTATCGGCGGCCTTTTTTGTCTCCACTTTGATCCACATTCCCGTAGGTCCTGTTTCCGTGCATCTCATTCTAAACGGCTTGGTGGGCTTGATTTTAGGGTGGAAAGCCTTCCCCGCCATACTCGTCAGTCTCTCACTCCAGGCACTCCTTTTCCAGTTTGGCGGCATGACAACCCTCGGCGTGAATACCCTGAACATGGCGCTTCCCGCCGTTGTCTGCTACTATATATTCGGAAATGGCCTCAAACCCGGTACACGGCGATTTGTTATCATCTCTTCGTCCTTTGGGGCCGGCTTCTCCTCGGTATTGATGTCCGGCATTATGGTTGGATTTTCCTTGTATCTCACCGGTGAAGCGTTTTTGCCCGCCGCAAAACTGGTGGTGGCTGCGCATCTGCCGGTAATGTTTATCGAGGGTATTTTGACGGCTGCCTGCGTCCTGTTTTTAAAAAAGGTTAGACCCGAACTTCTGGAGGAAGCCAATGTGCCGAAATAATCTAAATAAAACAAATAATATCCGGTTAAAGACTAAAGTTACAGGTCTTATTTTCGCGATTTTGTGGTGTTGGCTTTTCCCTGCTTCTGTTGCTGCACACAAAGTCACTATTTTTGCCTGGGTAGACGGAGATACGATTTACACCCAGAGCAAATTCAGCGGCGGCAAACGGGTAAAAAATGCACCGGTACTTGTCTATGGTCCCAAAGATGTTTTGCTTCTTGACGGTAAAACCGATAAAAACGGGATGTTTTTCTTTAAAATACCCAAAAAAACATCTTTAAAAATTGTACTCAAAGCGTCCATGGGCCATATGGCGGTTTGGAAAATACCGGTGGAGGCCCTTGTCGGGACTGAGCCGAAAAATGCCGCCAAGCCGGACGGTCTCCAGAATTCCATTAGCCCCCCCTCAGGCCCGATGGATATCCGGACCCACGAACAGGTTCCCGGATCTTTAAGCATTGCTTTGGGAAAACGGGAAATCGAAGCAATCATCGATGCATCCCTGGATAAAAAGCTGGCGCCCATAACTGAAATTCTGGTAGATTCTATAGATAGCGGTCCCGGGTTCACAGAGATTATGGGTGGAATCGGATATATTTTTGGACTGGTGGGCGTCGCCCTTTATTTTGCAAACCGTAAAAGAAAAAAAAATGATTGAAGAACTTGCAAATGGCAATTCTTTTATCCGGCGGCTCGATCCCCGCGGCAAGATCGTTGTGGTGTTTCTTTTTTCAATGGTCGTTGCCGCAGCCAACCGGCTTCAGGTTCTTTTGTGCTCGTTGCTACTCGGTTTGTTGATTGTGCTGGCGGCCAAAGTTCCGGCAAAGGAACTCGTCAGAAGACTGATTCCGGTCAACATGCTGATTCTTTTCCTCTGGCTTTTTCTCCCTTTTACTTTTGGAGGAGAGCCTATTTGGTATATAGGCTCCCTGGCCGTTACCCAAGAGGGACTCCTCTATGCGACCCGGATCACCCTTAAATCGAATGCCATGATGCTCATGCTCATCGCACTGGTGGCATCCACACCCATCTTTACCATGGGCCATGCCATGCATACACTGGGAATCCCCAAAAAAATCGTACATCTGTTCTTCTTTACCTACCGCTATATTCATGTCATATACAGAGAGTATTTCCGGCTGAAAAATTCGATGAAGATCCGGGGCTTTACACCCAAAACCAATCTGCATACTTACAAGACTTTTGCCTATATGGTTGGGATGCTTCTGGTCAGAAGTTTTGACAGGGGCCAGAGGGTCCATAACGCCATGCTGTGTCGCGGTTTCAAGGGGAATCTTTACAGTTTAAGCAAGTTCTCTTTTAAAAAGAGCGATATCGTTTCCGTGGTTTTTATGCTGACGATGATTATTCTTTTGGGAGTGATGGAGTGGAAAAAAACGATTTAATTATTCATCTTCAAGATATTTGTTTTAACTATCCGGGCAGCCCGGAGGTTCTCGACAGGCTCGATTTGAAATTTTACAGAGGGAACCGAATCGGGTTGATGGGGCCTAACGGCAGCGGGAAAACCACCCTCTTTCACATTATCATGGGTCTGTTAAAACCGTCTTCCGGATCCATCGAAATATTCAATCGCCCCGTAAAAACGGAAAAAGATTTTATACGGGTCCGTGAGAAAATCGGCTTGCTTTTTCAGGATGCGGATGATCAGTTATTTTCACCTACGGTCTTGGAAGATGTCGCCTTCGGCCCTTTGAATATGGGCAAGTCCCGGGATGAAGCCATGGATATTGCCCGAAGCACCTTAAACTTTTTAGGCCTTACCGGTTTTGAAGACAGAATCACCTACAAACTGTCCGGGGGAGAAAAAAAGCTGGTTTCCCTTGCCACAGTCCTTGCCATGGAACCCGAGGTACTTCTTTTTGACGAACCGACCAGCGGTCTTGATGAGCGGACAAAGACAACCCTTAAAGACGTACTGACCCGCCTCGATCTATCCTATATCATCATATCCCATGAAATCGACTTTTTGGCTGAAATCGCAAATTCTATCTATTCCATGGACAACGGCAAGATCCTTTTCGACAAAGAGGTCCATGTCCACCAGCATGTCCATGCACATCGCCATGGAGCATATATGCATGAACATAAGTAAAAAAAGGGGTTCATCTTCACAAATGACCCCTTTTTTCCAAATTGTCAGGATTGGTGGTTTATGCCAATCCGGCAACCTCTTCTTTTACCGTTACCACGATCTTAAACAGGGCGGTCAATACCAGAAAACCGATGGCCCATATTCCAAGGGCAATAAGAATTTCAGGCAATGTCGGAACATATTCATTCACATGATGCAGAGGGTTCGGTACAAATCCACCTGAGATCATTCCCAGTCCCTTGTCAATCCACGTCCCGATAAACACGGTTATACAGGCAACAACCAGAACGGTTTCGTTTTTTCGGGTTATAGGGTTAACCAGCAGAATAATCGATACCACCATCAGGATCATGGATGTCCACATCCAGGGAACCAGGGCGCTATGTCCATCCAAGCCGGCGAAGAGATATACAAGGTGATCCATATGTTCCGGTATCCGGCTGTAAAATACCACAAAAACCTCGCATAAAAAGAAGAATACATTGATGGTGATGGCATAAGCCACGACCTTGGCAAGCGATTGGATTTGCTCCTTACCAGGGTTGAACCGGCTAAACTTTCTGACAATCATGCACAGCAGTATTAATAATGCCGGACCCGCAGCAAACGCCGAAGAGAGAAAGCGGGGGGCTAGAATGGCGGTCAGCCAGAAACCTCTGCCCGGAAGACCGCAGTAAAGAAATGCGGTGACCGTATGAATACTGACTGCCCATGGGATCGAAAGGTATATCAACGGTTTTAACCAACCGGCCGGGGCAACGTCATTGCGCTCGGCTTCAAGCACTTTCCAGCCAATAACGATGTTCAGTAAAAGATAGCCGTTCAACACGATCATATCCCAGAAAAGGACCGAGTTGGGTGTGGGATGCAAAAGGACATTTACAACCCGTGTCGGCTGGCCGAGATCCACAAAAATAAACAGGATACACATGGTAACCGATGCAACCGCCAGAAATTCTCCCAGAATGGTAATTCGCCCAAATGCTTTATAATTATGCAGGTAATAAGGGAGAACGACCATGACTGCCGATGCAGCCACACCGACCAGAAATGTGAACTGGGCAATATAGAATCCCCACGATACGTCCCTGCTCATGCCGGTAATTCCGAGGCCGAAACTGAACTGCCACAGGTAACAGGCAAAGCCAACGCCGATAACGGCCAGCAACGCCGCCATCCATCCATAGTATCTCTTGCTTCCTATTAGGGCCTTTTCAAGCATAACCACCTCATACAATATAAAATACTGATGGCCCAGCACCTAGGGCCGGTTTACGACGAATGGTGTAATTGTTTCTCAACATTTTTCTGACGTCTGATCCAGGATCATCCAGATCCCCGAAAGTCAGTGCACCGTTGGACGCCTCCACACAGGCCGGGATTTTCCCAACTGCCAGCCTTTCCGCACAAAAATTACATTTTTCAACAACCCCTTTTGTCCGGGTGGGGAAATTGGGGTCGGTTTTTTTGATAAAGGGACGTGGATCTCTAAAGTTGAAACTTCTCGATCCATAGGGGCAGGCTGCCATGCAGAACCTGCAGCCGATGCATCTGTGAAAATCCATCAGCACGATGCCGTCCTCACGTTTAAAGGTCGCCTTGGTGGGACAAGCCCTGACGCACGCTGGTTTTTCACAATGGTTGCAAAGAGTCAGGAAAGATAAATGTTCGACCCTCTCATCAAGGAACTCATGTTCCTGGGTGGGAAAAGTATGTTTGAACTCTTCCGTCCAAATCCACTTGATTTCATGTCTTTTATTTTCAAGCTTCGGAACATTGTGAATTTTGTGGCAAGCCTCGATCATCGGCTTGAGATCTTCTTCTGACTCGAATTTACGGGTGTCGATGACCAGTGCCCATCGTTTCGCCGTTAGAGCATTTTCACTTTTATTGACTTCAGGCTTGGTAACAGCACCCTGCCCGCCTTCGGACGAAGCCAACACTTCCAGTGCAGGCTTTACCCCTAAACCCAGCGCTGAAATTCCAGCTATTTTTAAAAAGCATCTTCTACTGCTTTTCATCACTTGGCCTCCTTCGGATCGATGTGGCACTCCCAGCAGTAAGGGGTTACCGAAGCATAATTGTGGCATTTGTCACAAAATTCAGCCTTATCCGTGTGACAATCAAGACATGTACTGGAAAGACTAATATTAAATTTCTTCCCACTGCTGTTTACAAATACCCTCTTGGCATCTCGTACAACCGTATCCCTCCACTCATTCAGAAGCTGCATGTGTTCCGAGGTCATGTATACTTTGGGCATCACACATTCTTTGGCGGCTTTCGCCTTTTCACTCAGCTTGGGGTCAGGCGGCGGAGCAGCCTTTCCAAGGTTGTACCAGAAAGGAAAGGTAATCAAAGCCACGAGGATACAAAGGCCGATTACAACTTTTCCTTTGTCATACATCTTCTTTTTATTCGGCATCATCCTCCTCCATTCCCGGCAGGGGTTCACTGCGCAGATCCGTCGTTCTCTTTCCTTCACCGGGCAGAATCAGTGCATTTCCCACCATCTCGTGAACGCCGGTCACTTCCACTTCAGGTACCCAGTACTCCATGGATGAAGACAAGGCCGCCCGGTCAATGGCGCAAACACATGACAGCATATTCACTCCGTGTTTTTCATGAACATATTTGACCGCATTGGCCCTGGGTAGCCCGCCTTGCATCCTCAATTCCATGTTTTCGCCGGCATTCAGGCCTGACCCGCTGCCACAACAAAAAGTCTGTTCCCGGATCGTGTTTACAGGCATCTCATAGAAATTATTGCATACGTTTTTAATAACGTACCGGGGCTCCTCCAGCAGTCCCATGCCACGGGACGTGTTGCAGGAGTCGTGATAGGTCACCTTCAAATGATCATTGCGGCTGGGATCCAGTTCGAGTTTATTGTGTTTGATAAGATCGGCGGTAAATTCGGCAATATGCACCATCTTGGTCGATTTGGCATTTTCAAACTTGGTTCCGGTAATGGGAGAAACCGGCTCTTCCAAAAAATCAGCCGGGCCGTTCATCGTATCCATATACTGGTGAATGACCCGCCACATATGACCACACTCTCCCCCGATGATCCATTTTACGCCCAGCCTTTTGGCTTCAGCGTACATTTTAGCATTCAGCCGTTTCATCATCTCATGAGAGGTAAAAAAACCAAAGTTTCCACCCTCGGAAGCATAGGTGCTCCAGGTGATGTCGAACCCATACTTCTCCTGTAAATAATGAAACAGCATCATGTACCCCACACAGGTATATGTGCCGGGGTCGGCAAAAATATCACCGGAAGGCGTGACAAAGAGGATTTCCGCACCCTTTCTATTAAAACTGGGCTCCACCTTTACACCGGTGATCTCTTCAATATCATCGGAAAAGAAATCCATCATGTCCTTATACGCATGGGGCTGAATCCCGAGATGATTCCCTGTTCTGTAGCAATTGGCCACAGGCGTGGCAATCCAGTCTATGTTGAGGCCGATTAGATTTAAAAGCTCCCTGCCCATGATGGTAATCTCAGCCGTATCAATGCCGTAGGGGCAAAAAACCGAGCAACGCCGGCATTCTGAGCACTGAAATAGATAGTACCACCATTCTTTTAAGACATCCAGATCCAGTTCCCTGGCACCGATAATCTTTTTGAAGTTCTTTCCGATGGATCCGATAATTTTTCCGGCGGTTGTAAAATCGTTTCTGTAAACAGAACGAAGCAGCTCCGCCCGTAAAACCGGCATGTTTTTGGGGTCGCCGGACCCGATAAAAAAGTGACATTTGTCTGCACAGGCACCGCAGCGGACACAGATGTCCATAAAAACTTTAACCGATCGAAACCGGTCGAGCCGTTCCCTGAAGCCTTTGGAAATTATCTCTTTCCAGTTTTCAGGCAGCTGCCAATCTTCTTCGATGGGATTCCAGGGTCTTGGGTAGGGAAGGCCGACATATTCAACGCTCTTTGGGTTTGCAGCATAAGAATAGATCCCCTTTTGGATGTCAACCGGGGTATCCATCCATCCCGTTCGGGGAGGTCGATAATCTATGTTTGAAAGCAATTCATCAGGTTTTGGAACATCTGACATTATTTACTCCTTTTCCTCCGGGTCCTCCTCCTCCGGCGTTTCCGGCGCTATCATTTTTTCCACAGGGAGACCTATTTCTATCATTTTTTCCCTGAATTCATCTTCATAAGCGTCGTATGTATGAATCTTAACCGGGTAATTCCATGGGTTGACATGTCTTTTGGCGCGGCTGTTGTTAGCCAGATTTCTGGTGGGGCTCATAAAGATTCCCCCCAAGTGCATGAGTTTGCTAAACGGGAAATATACCAAAAGAACACTGACAAAAAACAGATGGACATAAAAGACGCCGCCGATCCCTTTTATAACATGAGGGTTAAGGGTGACCAGGCTCATGGTGAATTCTTTGACGCCCACAATATCCACCTTGGTAAAATACCGCATCAGGATGCCGGTAAAGGCGATGCCAAAAATAAGAAAGAGGGGGAAATAGTCCGAACCCAGTGAAATATACTTCACCTGGGGGATAAGTATTCTTCTTAAAAATAGAAATGTTACGGCTGCCAAAAGGGCAACGCCGGACAACATGAGTCCCGGCAAGCCGATCTGCAGAAAACCGTCGAGTTTTGCCACCAATTCCACACAAGCCGGAACCGGTTCGGTAAATAATCGCAGATGTCTGAACAGCACGGTGAAAAACGCCCAGTGAAATGTCAGCGAAAAAAGCCACAGCCATTTTTCCCATTCATAGGAAATTTTGTCGCCCTCTTTTAGCTCACATTTTGTATTTCTGAACAAGGATCGAAAAAAGACAACCTCAAGGATCATCCGCACGATAACGCCGCCGGTGGTGGAAGGATTGTCAATATTGGCCGGTTTAATCCAGGGCAGGGATTTCTGTTGTCCGCACGTTGTGGGAATTCGGAAAGGCACCGGAGAACGCGCCCAGTCTATAACGCGATTGATAAATCCCAAAATGAAAATTATTAGCGCCAGATAAGGTATGATAATGCCGAAAAATACCTCGCCCCCCGGAAATTTAACACCTACATAAGCAAGCAGAAATAGAACGATGACCGCTATGAGGGAATACATGTAACTAATATTCATTATATTATTACCTCACTCGATGGCCCCATGACGACAATAGAATGGATTTCAAATGGTTCATGCTGCTTTTTTTAAAAAAGCCAGATCACAATTTTACGAAAAATCTATATATCGTTAGAAGCCTCTTTACATATATTAATATTAACCACCGGCTTATCCGCCGGGATCTCACTCACCAAGCCCGCCCGCTCGAAAGCCCTGAATGTCCTGTTCTTCATCTCATTGGCTTTGAGTTCGTATATCTTTTCCCTGCATTGCATATATAGGTCAAACGCAATCAGGCTGAGTTTGTCGATTTTTGACTCAAACAACAGCAGTTCGTTGAAAAGCCGTGCTTCGGAAACTTCTTTCTGTGTATGTTTTCTGATAACATCTTTTAAAAAAAAGATGAAATTGGTGGCTTGTGAAGGGGAAAAATTCTGAATGGCTCTGATTCTGATGATCGGGTCAAGGAAGGAAGAAATGGCTTCATAATCCATATCCTCAAGGAGTTGATCAAATAATGCCTCCAATCCGCGGTAAATGGTTCTGCCGACCGGGTTGGCAAAAGGATCCTTCTGGCGCTTTAGAAATTTTGCGGTGTCGGATGGATAGGTATCGATGGCCGAGACGAACCACTTTTTTAAAATGGCGGTTTTTCCTTGCGCCAGTAAATTATTCAGCCTCATATTTAGGACAGCTCCAAACTCCTAATTCTATTTGTCGATCAGAGGTCAATGATATTAATTTTTTTCTTAATCGGCAGTCTCAGGCAAAAAACAAGGATAAATACATTTAAGAGAAATCCTATAAACATTTTAAAATTTCATGTCAAGGATAAATGAAAAAAAGATGTCCAATATATAAAGTGAGGAATATTCTAAAATCCAGTAAAACCGATTCCAAACCCCACCTACAAGCACATCATCGAGGGTTCGATGCGTTTTTTTATGCCATCTTATGTATCAACGGAATGGATGATCTTTTATTAAAGGATAATTTTTTATTAAAGGGTGTACTGTTTGTGTAATTTTTTTCGAAAAACTGCGGGGAGCGCGCTCGCTGTTGCAGTGAAACACGGAAAGCGCCATTTTTTATGTGCACCGGCGCACACATTTATGTGCATGGCGGTTTGGATTTTTGGATTATATCCAGCTTACTCATCGGTGTGGATAAATTAAGGTAGTGCCCATCCAGAAAAAAATTAGTGGTTGGAAACGGGACTGTCTATACAAATATTATTTGTTCAAATTCAGACCGAATTCATTGGTTTTTGACAATAGGGTATTACGATGAATGCCAAGTTTAACCGACGCTTTTGTTCGATTTCCATCAAAGCTTTCAAGCACTTCAGAAATATATTTTCTTTCAAATATACTCACCGCTTCTTTTAAAGGTAACCCCTTGATTTCCTTATTACCGATATTAAAGGAGACATTATCTTCAAGATGGATCACCGGACCTTCGGTAATGGTAAACAATCTTTCCACCAGATTCTCAAGCTCCCGGACATTCCCGGGCCAATCGTATTTCAAAAGTATTTTAACAGCTCTTTTAGAGAACCTTTTTGGGGGTTTACCGGTCTTTTTGGAATTCAACTCCAAAAAGTGATCCAAAAGCAACAAAACATCATTTCCCCGCTCTCTCAACGGAGGTAACCATATCGGGAAAACATTGAGCCGATAATAAAGATCTTCCCGGAAATTGCCCTGTAAAATCAAGTTTTTGATACTCTTATTCGAAGCGGCCACGAACCTAACATCGACCTTGACAACCTTTGCGCTGCCCAGTCTTTCAAATTCCTTTTCCTGGATAATTCTCAAAAGTTTTGCCTGCATATTGACATCCAGAGAATCAATATCATCGAGAAAGACCGTACCCCCATCAGCAAGCTCAAGCTTTCCGATACTGGTGTCGATAGCCCCTGTAAATGCCCCTTTATTGTGCCCGAAGATTTTACTTTCCATCAGGGTCGGCGGTATGGCGGCACAATTAATCACCACAAACGGCTGTCGGCGTCTATTGCTGCGGTTATGTATGGCCCGGGCCACCAGTTCTTTGCCGGTTCCACTCTTTCCCTGAACAAGTACGGTCCCGTCGCTTACGGCAATCGTTGATATTAACTCAAAAATTTTTCTCATTTTTCTGTTTTTACCGACCATCTTTTCAAATGGGTGGTACCGTTCCAGCTCGTTTCTGAGATAGGCAACTTCTTTTACAAGGCGCCGTTTCTCTAAAGCCCGACGGATCAAGGTCAATACATCATCCACCACAAAAGGTTTAATGATATATTCATACGCTCCCAGCTTAATCGCCTTTACCGCCGATTGAATTTCATTTACAGCGGTGACCATGATAATTTCCGTATTCGGGTCTGTTTCTACAAGTTTTGGCAAAAGCTCAAGGCCGTCGATATCCGGTAAAAGGATGTCGAGCAGAATCAGATCAACTGAATTTTTTCTAAAAATATCCATTGCTTCTTGTCCTGTTTCGGCCAGAAGCACATTGTACTTGTCTTTGAGAACCATATTAAACGATTGGCGGACGCCATTTTCGTCATCAACGACTAGAATTGTATCATTTTTTTTCATAGGTAATGATCCAAAAAATACTCACAAAATGGGTGGAATAAAATTTTACGAAACCATCAACAAGCTGCCGGTTGAAATTCTATTGGATCTATACAGATCCATACAGCACGATACAGCAATTTTTATGCCATGTTTTTTTTTAATCTTCCGGCCGGATCGAATTGCAAAAAGTATATGACTATATATGAACATAAAATTGAATCATCGTCAATGCAAGAGGTTTTACGACACATGCACAGAAAAATGTGCATAAATGCACATTTTTCTGTGCATGCTTAAACTTCATCCATATAATAGAATAATATTCATTGGATCGATTAAGCACCCCGGCGATCCAAACGCCGTCATGAGGTAAAAGAATGCCCAATGAATCAAGGATTTCCATCAATACCAACAGCACATTTAAAAAAATGGTTTTTGTTTCAAATCCCGACGCACTTTTGTGGCTTTGGCACGCTTTTTGACTGAAATAAAACCAAACAAACGAATTGTTAAACATCCCACATTGAAGCTCCATGCAACAAACCGAGAGAAATGCTCTCTCTGTTGCAGCTCAGTCTGAATATTTCGTGAAGAATATCGTTTTAATTATGCCAGTTGTGTCCTCTGCGTCTCTTCATTTCTATGTGGATGTTGTCGATCCTTATCAGATTTAACGTCTCGGAAGTTTACAATCAATTGACTATGCCAGTAAATTATTCGACGGGAATAACGGAATGATGGAATGGTGGGTTACGGACTGCCACCAACTTCATAAGATACATGGGCATTTTGATATTCCCAAATTGGGCAATGTTCTGATTTTCGACCCAATATTCCAGTATTCCAATATTCCAGCTTTCCATGGTCCAATTGGGCAATTCCCCTGAGTTCACAATTCACTCGCTGCATAGAAACATTTCTATCCCTAAAGGAGGACTTATCATGAAGCTAAACTTAAGCGCTTTTCTCCAATGGCGGTTTAACATTTTGATGTGCAGGATGCTTGGATGGAGAATAACTTTCTTTTACATCAGAATGCTGGGGAAATTATACTTTTTCTTTAACCCGAAAGAAAAATGGAAAATTAGAAAAGCTGTTAAAACCGTTTTTTCCGACCACAAATACAGACCTGAAATAAGATCGATTACCAAAAACATTTTCCGAGGGATATTCTCTCATTACTTTGAAAAATTTTTTAACGCCTATTCCACTGCCGGAATATTGCGAAATTTCGTTATGAACCACATTAGAAGTGAAAGCCTGGACACCATCAAACAAGGGCTTGCAAAGGGTAAAGGAATACTTTTGATCACAGGACATTTTGGCGGCGTTGAGTTCATTCCGGCGTTTCTCGGTGCGAACAATTTTCCGGTATCCATCGTCGCAAAATTCAAATCAAAGGATTTGCGGAATGTATCGATCCAGCAGGCAAGCAATTTTTCGACAAAAATCATCGACGCAGACAAGACACCTAATGTAATACGGGCAATTTTTGATGACCTCAGGGCCAATCGAATTGTAATAACCCAGTGTGATGAAATCGATGAATGGAAACCGAGTCGTTACGACAAGCTATTTTTTCTGGGCAAACAGGTCCGTTTGGACAAAACTGTTAATATCTTGTCAAAAAGGTGCGCTGCCACAGTTGTTTTCGGTGTTATGCACAGAGATGATAATCATCGATATAAATTTATTACAACTTCATACGAAGAAATCGCGAAACAGTATCAGCGATCCATAAATATGTCTGTGGGAGCCATGGCGTTAAAATTTTTGGAACACTATATATACAAATATCCCGAAGAATGGTATCAGTGGAAAAAATATCCTGCACTAGATATGGTTGCGACCTCAAGTATCAAGGTTGAAGTGACGTCATCGATTCCTTTACTGGAACCTGCCATGAGGAAAGCTGTATGACAAAATATTAATGTCCTCTTTACAAACAATAAATACATAGCCTATTTTTCGATTCGTTAAAATTTGAATGATTTATATCTGTAAGGCAGCTTGAATAGAAATGAAAATAGTACTTATTAATATCTCAGGCCGACTGTCTTCTGACGGCTCCCGCCTTATTTCTGCGTTGCTGAAACGCGCTGGACACCATGTGACATGTGTATTTTTATCCAGGACAGAACCGCTTGACTATAAGCCCGAAGAGCTTGAGCCGTTAAGTGAAATACTAAAAGAAGGCGAACTCGTTATGGTTGCCGTCCACAGCAGCTATGCAATTAGGGCGATACAGGTGACCGAGTTCGTTCACCGGAAATTTCCTGGGCTAAAAGTTATTTGGGGTGGCCCTCATTGCATTTCTGTGCCTGAACTTGGCCTTCGCTACGCCGATGGTATCTGTTTTTCGGAGGGCGACCAGGTCGTTGTTGATTTCGTTAACAAGATAGAGGCCGGTGAAAATTATTTAAATACGCCCAATATGGCTTTTAAGGTGAACGGGTTAAACAAGGTGAACAAGGCTTTAGCACCGTTTGCCGACCTCGACAGCCTTCCCTTCTATGACTACAATTTAGACGATCAATTCCTGCTTGACCAAGGCCTTTTCCAAATGACAAAAGAATTGCTCAAGGAACGTCTCGCAGGTTACCCTTATCCTGTACCTACTTTATTTTTCCTGACATCTCGGGGATGCCCTCATAGATGCTCTTACTGTAATAATTCCCGTTATATCAATTTGTTTGGCCATAATATCATGCGATTTTACAACATCGACCGTATCATTGAAGAACTCGAATATACACTGGGTCATCTTAACTTTATTGAAGTTGTAGTTTTTGGTGATGATGACTTTTTCATGAGATCCAGAAAACAGTTGGAGTATTTTGCCAATACATATAAAAAGAGAATAGGACTCCCTTTTGGAATTGCCGTGAGCGCAAATACCTATCGCAAAGAAAAGGTGGAAATACTTTTGGATTCCGGGTTGAAAGTCATTCAGTTGGGCGTACAGTCAGGAAGCCAGCGGACTCTTGATGAAGTGTATAATCGCAAGATTAAGATATCAAAGACCAAAGATGTTGTTCAGCAGATGGCATCATACCATAAGACACATGGTCTCGATGTTCTTCTCGATTTTATTATTGATAATCCTTACGAAACCCGAGATGATATTATTCAAACGTATCAATTCATTCTTGATTTGCCGTTGCATGTCAGGATTAATATATTTTTTCTGGCTTTCTTTCCAGGCACGCCAATCTATAATAAAGCTCTAATGGATGGCATCATTAAGCCTTTTAATGAAAAAGAATTTAGATTCTATACACGAAGCCACGTAACATACCAAAGAAACTATGAGACATTCCTAATTTTGTTGGCAAGATTTCTCAGGCGCCACAGGCGGCTGCGGCGATATTTTACAAAATACCCTCTGCGTGTCCTGGGAAGACATCCTGTAAGATGTATTGCATCCATCTTGCCCGAGTCATTCTATTTTATGATGAGCAAACGTGTTCAATAAACATTAAAGCAAATGGAACGAGAAACGAGCTGCATAAATTCCAGGGTTATTCTGGATTATACCAAGGAACATAATAATGGTGATCTTTCCGATTTATTGAAGAACCTTGACCCTAGAATCGATCTCTTGCCTGATCCAGAAGCCTTTTTGGAAGACCCCAACAACTGGATCTCCTGCACCGTGGTTTCCAAATTATTTAAACGGGCAAAATTGATTTTTAATGACGAGTGGGTTCCTTACAAAATTGCTCAATATGCTGTTGAGAAGACCGATCTGGGTTTTAAGAGCTTAATTGTAAAAGTTTTCGGATCCCATAGTAGAGCGCTAAAAAATGCTCAAAGGATAAATGCCAAATGGAACAAAAGCAAGGACGTGGAGCTGGTAAAAATAAAAAGAAGCGACGCCATTATTAGGTTGCACTGGAATCCCCGGATGGATGTATCTAAAGATATATGCTTGTTCAATCAAGGTGCTTACACGTTTATACCGACGACATGGGGAGGAAAGCCTCTCTCCCTTACGGAAGAAAAATGTTATTTTGAAGGCTCCCCATACTGTGAATACCATTTAAAATGGAATGCAAAGAACAGATTCCAGGAGACTTTTTCACGGTTTTTCACTCCAAAATCGGTTTTAATGAAAACAATAAAGGAAATTGAGAATGACAAGAAAATTATTGAGCAAAAATACGGAGAAGTCTATCAACTGAATGTAGATCTGAATCAAAAAATCAAGCAAATAGTGGCCATCCAGGAGACCGGAAAGGCGATTCTCTCTGTACTCGATCTGGAACAACTTTTGACTGTTATAATGAACATTCTTTCAAATGTCTGCAAGATCCACCGTGCCATAATCATGCTCGTCAATGAAAACGAAAGGCAGCTTGAATATATCTACGGTACAGATTATAGTGGTAAGGTTTCTAAGGAGGTTAAGAATTACACAGTTTCTTTGGATCGTTTGAGTAACATCCTGGCAAGGGTAACCAATACCGGTCGGTCAGAGTATGTGCCTGAGGTAAATAGTTCGAGCCTTAGAAAAGAAAATGTTATGTTGACCTATGTCAAACCGACTTCGGTATATGTTGTCCCCCTTATTACCCGTTCCAAGGTAATCGGGGTCATTGCCACGGATGCCATCGATGGGAGAGGCATCCCCTTGGAAACTCGGGAAACACTGGAGGTCTTCGCACCGCAAATAGCCATAGCCATAGAAAACGCAAGACTTTACAGCAGACTCCAAAAACAGATGGCGGAGCTGAAAAAATCTCAAGCCCTTTTGAGTCGCTCCGAAAAATTCTCTTTTTTGGGCAACCTTGCGGCAAGGCTGGCCCATGAAATAAAGAATCCCATGACCGCCATCGGAACGTTCATCCAGATGATGCCGAAAAAATACGATGATCAAGAATTCCGGGAAAACTTCCATATGATTGCACTGGAAGAAACCGGTCGGATCAACAACCTCATTACGGAACTCTTGGATCTTGTCAAGAAAAGGGAGTCGCACTTCGAGTTAAACAACCTTCATGATCTTATCGAAAAAATGATCCTACTGGTTTCGCCACAGAGCAATGCCAAAAGAATTGACGTTTCCCGTCGATTCGATCCCAACATCGGACAGGTGTGGATGGATAGTGAAAAGATGAAAGAGGTGATTCTGAATCTCCTCTCCAATGCGGTTGAATTTACCCCCGAAGGCGGAAAGATCGAGTTTACCACAAAAAACTGTACCAAAAAAGGACGCCCGGACACCATTTGCATCGAAATCAAAGATAACGGTCCCGGGATCCCTCAATCGATGATTGACAATGTATTCGATCCGTATTTTACCACAAAACATAAGAGCAGTATTCATAATGGTACCGGTCTGGGTCTGTTTATCGCACATCAGAATATGCAGGATCACGATGGGGCCATAGAGGTAAAAAGCAAGTTCAATAAGGGAACCGTATTTACCCTGACTTTGCCCGTCGACAATCCCAACCAATCACCACCCTCCATTAACGTAAGTAAAGAATCGTGCGAATAGACAAGGTCATAATACATCGGGTAACGCTCCCTTTTTTATCTGATTTTTCTCATTCTTTAAGAAAAAGATCCTATGTCAATAATATCATTGTCGAGGTCGTGGCCGAAAAGGATGGAATTAGGGGATACGGTGAAGGTGCCCCCAGATCTTACGTAACTGGGGAATCCCAGAAAAGTGCCGCCAAAAGCATATACGGTTTCATACAAAGAGATAATTTCCCAACCCAATTAAAAGACATTTCCCAGATATGGGATTTCGTCGACAGCCTTTCCGGCCAGAAGGTTCACAATGCTGCAATTTGTGCCCTTGAAACAGCGCTTCTGGATGCTTTCGGCAAAAGCGAAAACAAAAACATAACCGAATATTTTCCCAAAGATTTTTATACGGACAATGTTTATTATGGAGGCGCAATTCCGCTCGCCGGCAAACAAAGAATCATGGAATTATGTCGATTGATTAAAACAATGAAAATAAAGAAGTTACGAATGAAACTGGGAAAAAATTTCGAACAGAATAAAGAAATGCTCGATACAGTTCACACAGTGTTTGGAGGAAACCATGATCTTAGGGCGGACATTAATTGTGCATGGGACAGTAAACTCGCCTTTGAGCACCTACCATTGATTAAAAACTACAAAATCAAGGTTGTCGAACAGCCGATGATGCCAAACGAACCGGACCTTGCGAATTTTGCAGCTCTTATGCAAACCGAAGGTGTGATCCTGATGGCTGACGAATCGGCATGCTCTTTAGGCGATATGGAAAAGATCGCTAAAGAGGGCTATTACAAGATGATCAACGTAAAATTGTCCAAATGCGGCGGATTCAGAAATTCACTCAAGATAATTGACTACCTGCGGACCAACGGCATTCTTTTCCAAATCGGATGTCAACTGGGCGAATCCGGCATTCTTTCTGCTGCAGGCAGGGCGTTGTGTCTTCTCTGTGGGGATGCCGTATACTATGATGGTTCCTATGATGAATTCATGTTAAAGGTAAATACGACATTCGAAAATGTATCTTTTGGGCCGGGTGGTAAGGCGGGTCCTTTGAAAAATCCGGGATTGGGCGTTAAAGTGAGTCCTCAACGCTTAAAAAAGATATGCAATGATTTCGAAACGATTTCACTATCAAACCTCAAATCTTTTTGAAGGTAAACATGCACTCAGACCAAATTTATGCTCATTGGAAAAAGGAACATCGACACACACTTGAAAGCTTTAATGATAAAAATATTATCCTGTTGTTTTCAGGTGGAAAGGACTCGTCCGCTGCTATGGATCTTATCTCTACGGCAAAAGAAGAATTCGGATTCGATTTTACGGCGCATACTGGAGCCTTTCCGGTTCACAGATATCCCAACGAAGAAATAAAAAGGATCGATTCTTATTGGGTTAAACGGGGGGCACGTATAATTTGGCATGATTTGAGAAAGACGGATGACGAACTTGATAATTCAAAGAATCCATGTCTGTTATGTCAAGACTTTAGAAAAAACCTACTCAAGAGCATCCTGACCCGCTCGGTAGAGGACTGGAACAGTCTTGTCCTCATCGTTAGTTATTCTCTTTGGGACATCGTCAGTTATTCCTTAGAACATTTGCTCAACAACATTTCTTCTAATCCTGATCAGGGAATAGGGATTGAAAAAAATAAAAGATTTAAGGAAACAGGTCAGCGCTTTTATCCACTTTTAACGATGAAGGAGGGGTATCAGGTTTTTAGACCTTTGATTAAATACAACAACGATGACATACTGAGAGTGATCTCTCAGGAAAACCTCCCGACACTTTCAATACCATGCAAATTCAAGGATTTCAGGCCAAAGAGGATTCTAGAAAAGTACTATGAAAAGATGGGCTTGCGCTTTAACTATAATCAACTTATTGATTTTGCAATAAATTCACTTGGCCTCCCGAACATTTCTTCTTACACCTCCATGGAAAAGGAAGATTATCTCGGCAATGTTTTTTGATCTTCTGGATCGGTTTGAATTTACTGGAACCCTTTTCAATTTTCCATATACCGGATGAGAACTTGCCCGAAAAGCCGGGTCCCCACATCCAGAACCTTTTCGTCAATATCGAAATAAGGGGAATGTAGACCGCACTTAAAGCCTTTGCGCGGATCGTGACACCCAAGACCAACCAATACCCCCCCCCACTTCTGACAAAAGTAGGAAAAATCCTCAGCACCCATTTTGGGGAGCCCGGTGTGGACATTATCCGTCCCCAGCACATCCCCGGCACAAGCCAAAGTGTGTTTTACGAGTCTTGGATCATTTACCAGCACAGGATAACCCTCCATCACTTCAAGGGTTGCTGAAATATTGAACGACCGGGCCACACTTTGCACGACATCTTGGAGGCGTTTTATTATTTGCTCACGAACCTCAGAGTTAAGGGTTCGGAGGGTTCCTTCCAATACGGCATTCTCGGGGATAATGTTTGATGCTGTTCCGGCATGAAAACGGCCGATACTCAGCACAGCGCTTTCATGGGGCGGAAGTTCTCGACTGATCAGCGACTGAATTTGTGTAACCAGATGCGCACCGGCAACAATGGGATCTTTGCAATGATGCGGATAGGCACCGTGCCCGCCCTTGCCTTTTAAACGGATAATAAAAGTATCTGCGGCCGCATTGCTGACTTCAGGAGCAATTCCGATATGCCCCACTGGAAATTCAGGATACATGTGTCCGGCAAAAGCGGCTTCAACCGGTTCCGAATCAAAAATACCGCTCTCAAGCATCGCCATGGCGCCTGCCCCGCCTTCCTCTGCAGGTTGAAATATAAATATGATTTCACCGGAGCCGTTCTGACGCCATCTGTTTTCAATCAGCCAGCGAATGACGCCCAGTGCAATGGTCATATGCCCGTCATGCCCGCAGGCATGCATGAATCCTTCATTCTGGGATTTGTAAGGAACCAAATTCCCCTGTTCAAGGGGCAGCGCATCCATATCCGCTCGAAAAGCGATTACAGGGCCTTTTTGCTTTGCACAGAGCTTTGCCACCACACCGGTTCCTCCCACACCCGATTGAAAAGGTACTTTAAGCCCTTCTAACACCTCACAAATTTTGGCCGCCGTCTTTTCCTCTTTGTAAGCCGGTTCCGGAAACTGATGAAACCAGCGACGCAACTCAACAAGCCAATTGAAAAAATCATCCGGCAATTTTTGAGACATTTTATTCCTCCCAATAAGAATCAGTCAGCGGCCGATAAAGAGGCCGATTGCAAGTAAAACAGGGGTTAAAATGGTCAAGATAACATTCCGGCCCATATATGGAATCAGTGCCGGTATATCATCGGCATATCTGGAAATTCCTCGAACAATATTAACGCTGAGGGCAATGGTGACAAGGGACACAAGGCTTTCCGGCGGCAAGATCCTGGTCAACCATCCTAAAATGATGGACATATAAGCGCCTGCAAGGAATAAAGCGTAAACCTTCACGCTCGCCTTTCGCCCGATTACAATGGGCAGATGATTTCTACCAACACCTTTATCGGCTTCAACATCTGGGAACTGATTTAGAAGAAGCAGATCACTCACAAGGAAAAACGGAACCAGGGATGCGATAAAAGCGGTCCAAGAGTAAGATCCTGAAAGTACAAAATCGGTTCCCATTACCATAAGAGGTCCAAAGCCCAGCCCGGGAGCAATCAAGCAGATCAAAGGGCTTCTAGTCAGCCATCGGGTATAGACTACAATGTCAATAATACCGATAATCCCTAGGGGTAAAAGCCACAGTCCTTTTATAAACAAGAAATAAATACCGATGAAAAGTGTCGCTGCCAATGTAGCAAATGCGGTAATCAGTGCATAATGCGCTTTTTCAGGGTTTTTGGGAAGCGTACCGCTTCCGCCGCTGAACGGCGTAGGCCGAGTATTGAAATCGAGTCCGCTATTAAAGTCATAATATTCGTTGAAAGCATTTACGCTGATGTGTGACGAAAGAGCGCCGATAAAAGCGAGTGCCAAATAAAGCAGATTTAATTCGATTCCCGACCAGAATGCAGTAGCTGCCCCTACAGCAACACATGCCGGCGGCAGTATTAGAAAGGGTATCCGCATGGGACCCAATATGGCCCTGGTTTGTGTATTACCCATTCATAAGGTCTCCGTATTTCTTTGAAAAAAAAGTCTAAGATGCAAAGTTCGAAATTGAAGACCCAAATTTTTAATTTTAAGTATAAATTTCAAAGCAAAGAAACTATAATGTTTGTCGTCTCTTAGAAAAAAATTTATTGTGGATGGCAGCAACTTCAGAACACGGAAGCCGGGTTCAAGATGCTTGGCCGCAACCACAGTCGCCGCCGATTTTAATGACCTTCATGATGTTTCTCCGGTGGTTTATTGAACTGGGACTTAACGTATACTTGCAAAAAGTTCAAGAATGAATAAGTTGAATAATAAATGATATCTTTTGCCGGGCGTATGGTGTAGATCAGAATATTATCGTTGGCGACATACCCATGGGTGAATAAAAATGATGAATTCTTTCGGAAACACCACCGCCTTTATTGAACGAACAACCCATTCACTTCATAAAAAAAATTGTCGGGATCCCATTTTTTCAGAAGGGATTAAAGATTCGGCAATATCGTCTGCCGTGCTGTTTTTGCTGGGTCTCTATAGCGAAGAAAAACGATCTGCCCTAAAACCCTGTTTGATTTTAAATAAACGGTCCCTTAAGGTAAAACAACCGGGCGACCTTTGCTGCCCGGGTGGAAGCATATCTTCTCCGCTTGATTCCATTCTTGCAAAGCTTTTATACGTACCGGGATCCCCTTTGACACGGTGGCCGCATTGGTCACGGTGGCACAAACATCATTCATACGAGGCCCAAAGTCTGGCATTACTTTTTGCCACCTGTTTAAGAGAAAGTGTTGAAGAAATGCGCTTAAACCCTCTGGGTGTGAGGTTTTTGGGACCTCTTCCGTCACAACAGCTTGTTATGTTTCGGAAGGTGATCTATCCTATGGTTTCTTGGATCGGCCGTCAAAAACGTTTCTTTCCGAACTGGGAGGTGGAAAGGGTCGTCCACATTCCCTTACAGAATCTTTTGAACCCGTCTCATTATGCACGTTATCGATTGCATATCGGTATGTCGAACAAAAACAACAGCCATCCGAGTATGAAAGACTATCTCTGTTTTGTCCATAAGTATCCAGACAGCCATGAAGTGCTTTGGGGCGCAACCTTTCGCATAACAATGGTTTTTCTCGAAATCGTCTTTGGATTCAAACCACCGGCCATTGAATCGCTCCCGGTTGTCCACGGATCTCTTGCTGAAAATTATCTTACCGGAAACGGATAACACCGAATTAAGTTACCATTACTGCCCGGCCACATCTTGTCCGCAATGTTTGCAGATTTTTGCCCTTTTCTTTATTATCTCAACGCAAAAAGGACATTCTCGGGTAAAATATCGTTCATGAATCTTTTGCACGGATTCATCGACCTTTTTCTGAATAATTTCATTGCCGAATCTTACATTCTTAATAGGTTCTATAGCTTCCAGCTCCCCGATGTCACCCACCATTTCCGCCGCTTTTAAACGGACGCGTTGGGGCTCGGTTCCATCAAGAAGCATCCTGACCACCGTGACGGCGTCTTTGGATACATAGGCATCCGTAAGAATGGAAAATCCGCGTTTAATTTTCTCTTTCAGCATTTCTTGCTCGACCAGAACCTGATCGTCAATGATTTGTCCCGTGCCTCCTATGGGGCTAAATACAGGGATGCATTCAAACTGCTTTGTACCTGGATAGTTCATGCACCGATATGAAGCATTATGCGCATAATTTTCTTCTATGTTTTCCCACCCGCTGACATACAGCGAACACTCATCATTAAAACATACAAACAGATAAGGGGTTCCCCATCCGAGGCCGTCGCTAAATGTAAAAGGGGGAACTTCCCATATATTCATTTCCACGCCGCAGTGAGGGCACGGCGTTTTTTCCTGGGAAAGGATCTTTTCTAAAACTTGTTCTTTGGTTTCAAAAGCCATCGATTATTCTCCAATATTTAATTGCCTCGTAAAAAGTTAAAACAGCGGCATTTTGTACGAGAGTTTTGTATCTGTTCTTAAATAAAATTGAGTTGAGTCTACAATAATCATTAGATGTACTTTTGCAATATAAAGTTGAACATATGAGTACTTTAAAGGTTTTTCTTCTTGTTCAAAACTAGTTTCCTAAATTCATGGCACATCTAAATCCAACATTTAAAAAAGCTTCCCACGGGCATCTAAATCGTTTTAATTTTGGCTGTCTTGCCAATTCCAAAATTGACAACTTTAATATTCTATTCTATTCTTAAAACCGTCAAGCAAAAACTGTACAAAGTGATAGCGTCTATCGATTTCCCTTGCGAATTTAGTAATATTTACAACCCACTCTCTGCCGACTTAATGGCTAAATGCTTCACCACATAAGATCTCTGCCTACTTTTTGAACATCTGGGTAATTTGTATCCAATTAGTTATTATTAATTTATTGAATGGATATTTTGTATCCAGATTCATTGAAAACACAAGAGTCTCTTTTTCAATAAAACCAGGATTAATAAATATATTTGTCGAATTTCTAATAAGTTATCTCGCAACGATTGTCCCTGGCACGATTGTTGCCACAATGTGGTACAACAAATAAAGATAAAAAGTAAGTCTTCTTTGAAGCAAAAACAAGCATATACACCATGGAGAAATAGCATGCAAACGACGAATGATAGCTTTAACACCACAAAGATCTTTTTCCGGGGAATCGTTTTAGCATTGGTCATATATGTCGCTCTCGGAACCCCAAATGTTCGAGGAGGCGATGTACTCAGGGTAGGCCTTTTGCAGGAACCCAAGACGCTGAACATATGGATGGCAAGTGATAGCTGGTCCCGCAAGGTTTTGGAACAGTTGTATCAACCGCTGTATATTAGGGAGCCTAAACGTTTAAAACTCGTCCCCTGGCTGGCAAAAGATAATCCTGTCTACGATCCTGTCATGATCTCCTATACCATAAAACTCAGACCGGCCAAATGGTCGGACGGCTCCGAGTTAACATCAGAGGATGTGGCCTTTACCGGAAGATTTATCAAAGAGTTTAGGGTGCCTCTTTATTATTCAAATTGGAGGTTTATAAAAAAAATTGAAACGCCGGACAAGCATACCGTCAGATTTTATTTAAAAGAGCCTAAAGCCATCTTCCTGACCAGAACTCTTACCACTCCCGTTGTCCAGAAAAAGGAGTGGCTCCAAGTGGCCGCAAATGCCAGAAAGACAGAAAACCCTCTCGGCAACGTGATGGAGTATCCGGTGGAAAGACCCGTTAGCAGCGGCCCCTTTGTTTTGAATGATTGGAAAGCGAGGGTCTCTCTTTTTCTTGAGAGAAACACGCACTTTTTCGGCAAGGGCCAAACCATAGGCGGTAAGGTTCTGGGGCCTCATATCGACGGCATCTTATTTAAGATTTTCCGTAACTCTGAAGCCGCTGTTTTCGCCCTTAAAAACAATCGTATCGATATGTTTTGGTGGAGCATAGCGCCGGAGCATCTTGAGGGACTGCTGAAGGATGAAAATATAGAATTCTATCTCAATGAGAGAAGCGCTCTGCGCTATATTGGATTCAACGTCAGAAAAAGACCTTTCAGCGATATCAACTTCAGACGAGCTGTCGCCACTTTGATTGACAGAGATTATATCATTACAGAGCTTCTCAATTACAATGCAGTCAAAATGTACTCCATTGTGCCTCCCGGAAATACCTTCTGGTATAACTCGAATGTCCCTAAGTACGGAGAAGGACTCAGCCGAGAATCGCGCCGGCGCAGAGCCTATGAAATCCTCAAAAGAGCCGGATACACGTGGGAGGTGCCGCCGGTTGACATCAACGGGAACTTGGGAGAAGGGAAAGGAATCATTTTGCCTGACGGAAGCCTTATGAAAGAATTTACCATTTTGACCCCTACTCCCGACTATGGTCCCCAACGGGCCGCGATCGGCAAGACTATAGTAAGGTGGGTCAAGATAATGGGAATCCCTGCACGTGCCAAACCCATGGAGTTTGGCTCCTTGATTCAACAAATCAAAAACCGCCATCAATTTGATCTTTTTGTTCTGGGTTACGGCAAACTTTCTTTGGACCCGGATTATCTGAGAACTTTTTTTCATTCCAGAAATGATAAACCAAGTGGCTGGAATATGAGCGGCTACAAGAACCCTTATTACGACAGGATTTCCGACGAGTCTGCCAGCGCTATGAATATCGAAAGAAGAAAAAAACTGGTTTGGAATATGCAAAATATCATTCTGCGGGATGTCCCATATTACCCTCTCTATAACCCAAAAATGATTGAGGGCGTTCGTAAAGACAGGTTCAGGGGATGGGTCGAAATGCTTGGCGGAATCGGCAACATGTGGTCATTCTCCCAAATAAGGCCAAAATGAACGGGTTAAGACTTGCCAAGAGTAAAAGTAAATGGAGGATAAAATGAAAAGACTCACGGTTTTTTTATTAATACAATGTTCACTGTTTCTATTTCTCAAAATCCCTTTTGTAAAAGCAGCTGACAAGGTTCCTATGGATGCTCCGGAAATGTCGGATTTACAGGAACTTCTCAGAGAGGCCACAGAAAGAAATCCCGAGATAATTGCCGCCAAAAAAAAATGGCAAAGCGCACAAGACATCATAGGCGCTCGCGGGGCGCTTCCGGATCCGCAGCTTTCCTTTAAGCAATATGTCGAGAGTGTGGAAACGAGGGTCGGTCCTATAAAAAGGGCTTACGGTTTGAAACAAAAGCTTCCTTTTTATGGGAAAAGGGGTCTTAAGGCAGAAATAGCAGCAAAAGAAGCAGAGGCCTTGAAGGCGTCCTATGAAACTGTTCGACAGGAAGTTGTCCGTCGTATCAAAATCGCTTATTATGAGCTTTTCTATCTATCTATAATTATAGACATTACCGATAACGAAAAGGAAATTCTAAAACGATTCGAACAGATTGCCATGATCAAATATGAAACCGGCAAGGGGAGTCAGCAGAATATATTAAAGGTCCAGGTGGAAATAAGCAGGTTGGAAGATCGGCTCCTAACTCTGTTGAACAGGAAAAAAACGGCGGAAGCACGGCTCAATGCATTGCTGGACAGGCCGTCTGACCATCCGCTGAAAAAGCCCGTACAACCGGAATTTAGAGATTTTTTCTATATCAGACAGCAACTGATTAGAATTGCGCGAGATCATCGTCCGGAACTCAAAATCGGGGACGCCTGGATCGAAAAGAGTGATCGGGCACTAACTTTAGCCAAAAAGGATTACTATCCTGATCTGACCATTGGGGCCAACTATATCGAAATAGATGAAGGGCCGTTGATGTTCAGCGATAATGGTCAAGATGCCTTTAACGTTATGTTCAGCGTAAATGTTCCTATTTGGCGAAAAAAGATTTCTTCCCAAGTCCAAAGTGCCGCCAAAATGGTCACAGCCCAAAAACACGCGTACAAGAGCATCCTAAATCAGACCTTGTTTGAAATCGAAGACAATCTTTTCAAAATTGAGACGGCACGCGAAACATCTAATCTTTACCGGAATGTTCTAATACCTCAAGCCGAACAGTCATTGAAATCGGCCGAAGTAGGCTACATCACCGGCGTTGTAAATTTTCTCGATCTTCTGGATGCCGAAAGGGTTTTATTAAAAATCCAATTTGGCTATTGGAAATCTTACACTGATTACGTGAAACGCATTGCCGATATGGAGAGGGCTGTGGGTATTGAACTGCCTGGGTATCTCCCCGCAGAGGTACCCCCTGAAGTCAGGGAGGAATGATTATGAAAAAAGCCTCGATAGAGCTTTTAAGGAGGAAATAAGATGAACCGTTTTATTATGATAGCGTTTATATCCATACTCATCGCAGCCTTGGGAGAGTTGGGTCTCTATGTTGGCAGTGAACCTATCGGATTACACAGGTCTTCCCTTGCAATAAAAGAGGTTTTCGCAGCCGAGAAAGGTTATAAGGCCGGGATGATCCATCCAAAGACCGGCAAGAAGATCAAGTACTGGCAGGCGCCCATGAATCCGAGTTATATCCGTAACGAACCGGGGAAATCCCCTATGGGTATGGAACTGGTCCCTGTTTTTGAAGAGGAAGGGGAAGAGAAAGTCCCTGCATCCGTTATCCGCATTGATCCGGTAACCGTTCAGAATATGGGCGTACGTATAGCTCGAGTGAAGCGTAAACCACTTGTCCGTAACATCCGAGCCTATGGTACGATTGCCTATGACGAGAGGCGCATGAAAGTGGTTTCCGCATGGGTCGGTGGCCGGATAGACAAACTCTATGTGGATTTCACCGGGGTGGAAGTCAAAAAGGGGGACCCCATGGTCGAGTTATACAGTCCGGCACTGGTTTCCACCCAACAAGAACTTATTCTCGCCCTTGAAACTAGAGGAAAACTATGGACACTGGGCAACCAGGAGGCCCTTAAATCCGCGAGTCATCTCGTAGAAGCGACCAAGCAACGGCTGCTTCTCTGGGGTATTACTAAAGATCAGATCGATGAAATAGAAAGGAATAGGGAAGTCAGGACCCACATGACAATTCATGCGCCCATAGGCGGCACAGTGATCGATAAAAAGGTCTTTGAGGGGCAATATGTTAAAGAGGGTGAAAGGCTTTATACCATTGCCGACCTTTCCACGGTTTGGGTACTGGCAGATGTCTATGAGTATGAGCTGCCTTGGGTTCGCAATGGCATGCCTGCGGAGATGGGGCTGTCGTACATACCAGGTAAGCGCTTTAAGGGTAAGGTGCTATATGTGTACCCATATATGGATGAAAAGACCCGGACTGCCAAGTTGCGGCTGGAGTTTAAAAACTTGAGATATAGACTAAAGCCCGGCATGTACGCAAATATCTACCTCAACCCTCGCATACCCGGAAACAGTCTGGTTATCCCACAAGAAGCGGTAATTGACAGCGGGGTTCGAAAACTGGTCTTCGTCTCCCTTGGTAATGGCAAATTTCAGTCTCGTGAAGTCAAAATAGGGCTTGAAGGTGCTGAAAATGAATTTCAGGTTCTAAAAGGCCTGCGTGAAGGCGAAGAGATTGTGGTTTCCGGCCAGTTCATGCTGGATTCAGAGAGTCGCTTGCAGGAAGCTGTGCAGAAGATGCTTGAGGTCTCTATACAGCAAAGTTCAGATTCGGATCAGGCCGAAACAATGGAGATGGAAGATAAGGATCTCGACATGTCGGATATCAAAATGGATGATATATCGGAAAACACGAAAACGCATCAAAACTAAATCTATATGGCTGTTGAAATGCTGGTTTTGAAGGTTTCTTTCTAAATTTATAGTATAGGAATTTCCTTCTTTTGGACACAGATGAACACAGATTATCAAGATTTTTAAATTGCAAAATAACAATATCATCTGTGTATATCTGCGAAAATCTGTGTCCTATTTAACTTGGATGTCAGAAAGAGGACTTTGAAATGATTGAGAAAATCATAGAGTTATCCATAAAAAACAAATTCCTGGTTATCCTGATGACCTTGTTTGTTATAGCGGCCGGCATTTACGCCATGTTGCGGATGCCACTGGACGCCATCCCGGATCTCTCCGATGTCCAGGTCATCATTTTTACCGAATACCCGGGCCAGGCCCCTCAAGTCGTAGAAGACCAGGTCACTTATCCGCTGACAACGGCCATGCTTTCGGTGCCGTTTGCCAAAGTAGTGCGTGGCTATTCGTTTTTCGGGCTTTCTTTTGTCTATATCATTTTTGAAGACGGCACCGACCTGTACTGGGCCCGCAGTCGGGTACTGGAATATCTGAACTTTGTTGCCGGGCGCTTGCCGCAAGGAGTGACGCCGTCTCTGGGGCCTGATGCCACCGGTGTGGGATGGGTTTACGAATATATTCTGGAAAGTGATCAGCATGATCTGGCCCAGCTGCGCTCTATCCAGGACTGGTTCTTGCGTTACGAACTTGCCAGTGTCCCCGGCGTTTCCGAAGTGGCCTCCATCGGCGGTTATGTCAAGCAGTATCAGATCATCGTTGATCCCAACAAGCTGCGGGCATACAACATCCCCCTTCAAAAGATCAAAATGGCCGTTCAGCGAAGCAATAAAGACGTGGGCGGCAAACTGATCGAGATGGGCGAAACCGAGTTTATGGTCCGGGGATTGGGCTATATCAAAGGTATTGAAGATCTCAACAACATCCCCTTAGGGGTGGGAAAGCGAGGTACGCCGATCCTGCTGAGAAATGTTGCCACCATCAAGATCGGCCCGGAGCTGCGGAGAGGGATCGCTGACTATAACGGTACCGGCGAGGTCGTCGGCGGTGTTGTGATTATGCGGTTCGGAGAAAATGCTCTCAAGGTTATCGAAAATGTCAAAAAACGGCTGGAACAGCTCAAATCGGGATTGCCCGAAGGCGTTCGAATTAAAAGCGTCTACGACCGGTCGGGCCTGATTCTGCGAGCCGTGGACAATTTGAAAAAGACGCTCATCGAGGAAAGTATTATTGTGGCGCTGGTCTGTATCGTTTTCCTGCTTCACTTCCGCAGTGCTTTTGTGGGCATTTTTACCCTGCCGGTCGGCGTGCTGATCAGTGTTATCATTATGGAACGGCAGGGGATCAACGCCAACATCATGAGCCTGGGAGGCATCGCTATTGCCGTCGGCGCAATGGTGGACGCGGCAATCGTAATGATCGAAAACGCCCATAAGCATATCGAACACGATGGCGGCAAAAAGCCCCACTGGGATTTGATCGCGGATGCCGCCAAGGAAGTGGGGCCGGCTTTGTTCTTTTCCCTTTTGATCATCGCCGTCAGCTTCCTGCCGGTGTTCACCCTGGAAGCCCAGGAAGGCCGGCTTTTTAAGCCCCTGGCTTTTACCAAGACCTACGCCATGATGGGCTCCGCGCTGCTGGCAGTGACCATCGTGCCGGTAATGATGGGCTATATGATCCGCGGCAAGATCCGGCCCGAGCATAAAAACCCCGTCAACCGATTTCTTGTCTGGATATATCATCCTGTTATTAAGTTGGTGCTAAAAGCCAAAATCCTGGTGATCCTGCTGGCCGTGGGGGTACTGGCCGTCAGCTATATCCCCTGGAAGCGCATCGGTTCCGAGTTTATGCCGCCGTTAAACGAAGGCGATCTGCTCTATATGCCCACAACCCTGCCGGGTATTTCGGTGACCAAAGCCAAGGAGCTTTTGCAGCAGACCGACCGCATTATCGCCACCTTTCCGGAAGTTCACCACGTATTCGGCAAAATCGGCAGAGCCGAGACAGCCACCGATCCAGCGCCGCTTTCCATGCTGGAGACCACCATCACGCTGAAACCCGAGTCCGAGTGGCGCGAAGGAATGACCATGGAGGAATTGATCAGAGAACTCGATAAAGCCATCCAGTTTCCCGGTTTGACCAATGCCTGGACCATGCCGATCAAAACCCGTATCGACATGCTTTCCACCGGAATAAAGACGCCGGTGGGCATCAAACTGATGGGTGAAGACCTTCAGGTGCTGAGCGACCTGGGAGAAAAGATCGAAGCGGTGATGCGGGAGGTGCCCGGAACTCTCAGCGTCTATTCAGAGCGGGTCACGGGCGGAAACTTTTTAGATTTTCGGATCAAACGCAAAGAAGCCGCCCGTTACGGTCTGACCGTGGGCGATGTCCAGGATATCATCATGAGTGCTATCGGGGGAATGAACATCACCCAGACCGTAGAAGGGCTGGAGCGATATCCGGTGAACCTGCGTTACGGATCCGAGCTCAGAGATTCACCGGAAAAATTGCGGCGCATCCTGGTCCCGGCCCCGACGGGAGCCCAGGTGCCGATTACCCAGCTGGCCGATATCCGCATCATCAAGGGGCCGCCGGTGATTAAAAGTGAAAATGCCCGAAACAACGCCTGGATTTATATAGATATTACCGGCATCGATGTAGGGACATATGTTAAAAAAGCACAGCAGATCGTCCGGGAAAAGATCAAACTGCCTCCCGGCTACAGCTTGATCTGGAGCGGCCAGTACGAATACATGGTGCGGGCCCAGAAACGTCTCATGATTGTGGTGCCGATGACCTTGGTCATTATCTTCTTGCTGCTGTACTTTAATTTTAAAAATGTCACCGAGAGCCTCATCGTGATGCTGAGTGTGCCGTTCTCTCTTACCGGCGGCTTGTGGCTCATGTATCTGCTGGATTACAACATGAGCGTCGCCGTTGGGGTGGGGTTTATCGCTCTGGCGGGCGTTGCCACCGAGATCGGGGTGATTTTGTTGGTTTATCTGGACCTGTCCTACAAGAAGTTTACATCCCAATATAAGGAGAACTTCAACCGCGAACTTCTGTATAAGGCCATCGAAGAAGGCGCTGCGCTGCGCGTACGGCCGATCATGATGACGGCGGTGGCCATCATGGCGGGACTTATGCCCATTATGTGGGGTCACGGCACCGGGTCCGAAGTCATGAAGCGCATCGCGACACCCATGGTCGGCGGTATGGTAAGCGCAACCATCCTCACCCTTTTGGTGGTTCCGGCTATCTATGGGCTTTGGAAGGAATGGAGTTTACCAAAGGATCCTTCTGTTCAGAAGGAAAGTGAATAAAAGATAAGAAGGAAAAGTTATCATGAAAAAATTATCTGCACTTTTTATAATATTTATAGCAATCATCTGGTTTGCATCCGGTATGGCCTCTGCAGACACATCTCATAAAGATGGTGAGAAACATCTTTTTAAGTTTTGGTATCCTCATGAATAGCAGATTTCTGGTAGTGTCGGCGATCCATGAATTGTGGAAAAAATGGAGATTAAATAAGGAATGAAAAAGAAATCACGACCCAGACTTTATCTTTGGCTGGTGATATTGGCGAGTGTTATCCTGGCTGTTACGCTCACCATTACATCATTAAAAATCATCCGTGGCGGCAAAAACTTTACCAAGGTGATCCTTGAGGAGAACAAGATTTTTGTGGTCAATACCGTGCGTTTCGGCCACGGTGTCATGGCTCATATGGGCTCAGAAACCTACGACAGTCTGATTGATTTGGCCCTGAACAGCAAATTCATTCTATTTCTGGCAATTCTGGATGAAGAAGGACAAGTTATCGCTCAAAGTGATCCACCGGGTGGACTTCGTCTTTTAAAAACGTATGATGTTCGAATGCTAAAAGATGGAGGAGTGCTGGAAAAAACAAAGAATATCCATTTGATTTCCTATAAAGCCAAGCAGGAGCTGGTGTCCACCGAAGAACACACGAGGCATCACGCTACATTTATGACGAGTAAATCCGCTATGATGAGTAAACCCAAAGATGCACCTAAACCCGGCTGGTTTTTAGTCGGTATGGATGCGTCGTCGTTTACTCGCCACTATCGCGACATGCTCATTCAGACCCTCGGAACCGGAGCGGTATTTTTGCTGCTAGGAATATTGGTCATCGTATTTTTAGGCATTATTCAACGTTACGAACTGGCCCACCTGTCCATCGAAAAGCTCCAGAAGATCAAACGGATATTGGCTTACTTTGTTCCGCGCACGGCAAAAAGCATCATTGAAAAGGAGCCGGAAAAAAAGGGCCTGTTAGATAAATATATCCAGGATGCTTCGATCCTATTTTTGGATATCGAAGGCTTTACGCTATTACAGGAGAAATACTCACAGGAAAGAATCAACCGAACCATCGAATTTTATTTTTCAATCTTCCTTAACCTTATCCAGAAATACGGTGGAGACGTCAACGAAACTGCCGGTGATGGAATGATGGTTATTTTTCTGGATTCCGATCCTGTTGCCCATGCTCTAAATGCTGTACAGACTGCTCTGGAGATCCAGGAAAAATGCCTTAAAGTGTCCGCAAATAATGATGATGGATTTGACATCAAAGTAAACATCGGTATCCACTCGGGAAAAGTGTATCTGGGTTCCACAAAAATGAGAGGCAGCGAAGGAGAACGTTGGACGTTTACGGCATCCGGGTCGGTCACAATTATGGCTGCGCGTTTGGCACAATACGCCTCTGATGGTCAGGTTTTAATCGGTGAGGAGACGGCCAGAAGAGTTGAAGGGCGCTTTCCCATGAATCGTCTTGGTAAGGTTCCTTTAAAAAATATTAAAGATTCCGGAGAAATCTACGAAATATCATCAACAAAAAACCTTCCCAATAATTAAAACCTGACAGACTGATTTTATATTGTATCCGTGAATGATCCAAAGACAAGGCAAGTACTTCATGAGACAACGGGTTAATATCCGGATGAAATCCTTTCGTCCAGATACCTTTCAAGGTTGTTAAGCTCCTCGACTTTCCTGTTTATCAGGGCCTTATCGGGGTTACCGGAACCCAGCAAAGGATCCAGTTCTCGCCTTTTATCTTCTATCTGGTCTATTAAGGCTTCCATTTCTGCCTTGAAATTCGGGTTGTCCTGACCATAGCCATCCATCATACCATGCCCTGACCCGTATCCGCCCATCATTCCATGTCCGCCTATCATCCCATAATTACTTCCGCCCATCCCGTAACTCCCACGGGATCCCTCACCAGGACCGTGAGCATATGCGGCAATTCCGATGATCAGGGAAACGACTATAATTCCTGTTATGATGCTCATTTTGTTTTTCATTTTTATTTCTTTTCGTTGTTTACATGGTTTCTTGCCATCAATTTAATAAGATCCAATGAATCATCGTCCGCTCTAATGACAGCACTTGGGTGGCTTACCACCGGTGGCTTTGTTCAAGCGCTCCAGATAACGGCCCCACCAGCCTTTACGTTTGGGAGACATTGACTCCAGATATTTATCCGGGTTTGCTTCAAAAGCTTTGCGGCAGGACTCTGCGCAGAAATAGTAGGTTCGCATCTGGTGAGTAAACACGAGATTTTTTTTGCCAGGAGCCACTTTCATCAAGCAAACCGGGTCAATAAATATTTGGTTGGATGTTGTTGGTTTTTCCATGGGTACACCTCCTTTCTATAGTTTTCTGTTTTTAGTTAAAGCAAGGAGCGTGCCACATTGTGGTAGATTTGTTTAACCATCTAATTTGACATATATTATTTGCCTTGTGAATTTTGAGCATTTAGATTCTTTAGGATAAGACGGCAAAGAGTGGAGATTAAGTATACAGTTTTTCCTCGGGATATGATTCATATGGATAATAATTACTCAGCAGATAACGGTGAATCGGGTTTCGATCAGTACATGGATACACTTGTTTCGGTAACTTAATCTTTTATCTATTTTACGGTAGGATTCATCCACATCTGCCACAACATAAGAACAGCATCAGCGGCAAAGACCCCGCCGAATAAAACACCGCCGGGGATGTGCAGCCAGAAGAAAACTGGATCAACTAACAGCTTCAGCCAGACCGATGTCAGATCGATGACCACGCCGATGAAAGGAAGTACAATCAGCCAGATTCGAATTCTTTGGCTAACATCGAGAAAAAGAACGAGGATGCCCATGAGAATAAAGATTGCGCTCATTCCGAAAATATGGATATGGGTAAATTTTAAGGCAAAGATGAACTCATCGGTCTGGTAAAATGGAGCAACTGTTTTTTCTACCGGGGTATCAGAAAATATTCAGCCTGACAGGATAGGAAGATTCAAGTGGATAAAAAACATCCATTTGATGGAGATATCCAAGCCGATAAGGATTTACTATACTTTTCCATAGCTGAAAAAAATAATCGAAATATATTAAATTGGTTGACATTGACATTTTTTCTAAATTACAATCCTAATACCACCCTGTAGCATCGGATGTTTTTGCGATTCTCATATTATTATTGATTTTTCAACCTTCTATTGGGCTCGGCTACTGATTCGACCAGACATGATGCGCTTTTCCTCCTTCTATCGCTGCAAAACGTCGAGCTATTTTGCTAATAAAAACAAACTCCAAAGTTGCTGAAGTGCCAAATCTTTTTTTTTATACGCTTCGCCTCACTAGGCCCGATGAAAAACGCCAAATCTGAATAGGTGGGAGGCATATTCAGTTTTTCCCGCTACGATCGAAAAAATTTATTCTATCGCACCTGAAAATATTTGCTAAGGGTTCGCGCAAAAATAACTTTGCAAAATTGCGGTCAGATTTGGTTCAGGTTTGGCTGATCCGAGAGAGCAAAACCGTCGAGTCTGACCGGAGAAGGGATTTCGTAAGGCCCAAATACGGAAAGGAGGTGATAATCTTTAAAAACGATAGCCCTGGCGTCCATCCGGAAATTTGGCAAACTTTTTCCCCTTGCCTGGAGAGGCCAAGGATGTTGCCAAAACCACATTTAGTTTCAAGCACTTAACCTCTTTCCGATCTTCTAAGCCCTTTAAACTTTCCAAGGGGCACCATATTAAACCGGAGAAGAGAACGTATCGTTTTGGATGGATGCGTATAAACAAGGAAATGAAATCATAGCGGAGGAAAAGCGATGAAGAGATTAAGGTTAATCTTATTTGCTGTGCTTGTGCTGGGCTTGACTGTGCCCGCTCTGGGCGCGGAGTTCACCTTTCACGGCGATTTCAACAACCGATTCATGGTTTACACTGATCAGTCCGGTCTTTTTGCGGGTGCCGGCGAACAGAGTCTTGCCCCTTCAAGACTCATAAAAGAAGGCGGGGCAAGCGACAGCTGGGGCGAAATCAAATACCGGTTGTGGTTGGATGCTTCCACCAACGATGGCAAGGTCAAAGGAGTATACGCCATCGAGCTGGGTGCTTTGCATTTTGGCAAACCCGCATCTGATACAGGTGCGGGACCGAGCCAGGGTGGAGGTTTTTCCGGTGACAAGGTCAATATCGAAACCCGTTGGGCCTACACCGATTTTCAACTGCCCAGAGTAGACAGCAAGGCCCGATTCAGAATAGGCCTCCAGCCCATGAACATAAACTACTACCTCTGGAAGGAAACCGCAATGGGGGTCAATTTTTACGCCGCCCCCGGTTCAATCGACTATCAGCTGGCCTGGATCCGCGGTCACGAAGTTCGACGTACGGCCGATTCAAGCCCCGAAGATGTGGATGGCTTACTGGGCCGTCTATATATACCTACCTCTATTTACCCTACTATCACAAAACCTCCCAAATCTATTTGATAATGATGAAATTTTTTCATATTCTTTTTTGTTGACCTACCACATTTTACCCTGATATATAAAATCTGTGTGGGGAATAGTGTGGGGAATACATAACAATGATTTCTATGTCGGAGGTTAATAGTGCCAGCCTTAAAACGAATTAAAACAAAATACCCGGGTGTTCATTATATAATAGGTGAGTCCATTTCGGGGGAAAAAGAACGGATCTATTATATTCGATATCGTATAAATGGGAAGTTGATTGAGGAAAAAGCCGGGCGTCAATTTCAAGATGATATGACGCCAGCCAGAGCTTCACAGGTTCGAGCAAGGAGGATCCAAGGAGATCAGTTATCAAACCAGGGAAGACGAGAGGCTGAAATAGCTCAAAAGGAAGCAGAGGCTGGGAAATGGACCATAGATAGGCTTTTTAATGAATATATTAAAGGCAGGCCAGATAATAAGGGTCGCGCCATTGATGAAGGACGATACAGAAACTACATCAAACCTGTTTTTGGTAACAAGGAACCAAAAAACATCCCCCCTCTTGATGTAGACCGTCTCCGAATAAAACTATTAAAAAAATTGTCACCTCAAACTGTAAAGCATGTTCTTAACATGTTAACCTGGGTAATAAATTTCGGTGTCAAAAAAAATCTATGCGAAGGGCTTTCTTTTCACGTTCAAAAACCCACTGTAAATAATATTCAAACAGAAGATCTTTCTGCTGAACAACTCAACAAACTTCTTCATGTAATAGAGCAGGACTCAAATATTCAGATCAAAAATTTGATGAAAATGGCGCTTTATACTGGCATGAGGAGAGGTGAATTGTTTAAGCTTAGATGGGATCATATAAATTATGAGCGGGGTTTCATTAGTATTATAGATCCTAAAGGAGGTCCGGACCAAAAAATTCCCATAAATGATCCAGCTATGGATCTATTACAAAACCATCCGAAAACCGAAAGCGAATTTGTGTTCCCAGGTCGTGATGGAAAACAAAGAGTGACCGCCTGCGTTGGTGTCAATAAAATAAAGAAGAAAGCGGGTCTACCAAAAGACTTTCGGCCTTTACATGGACTGCGGCATGTATACGCCTCAATGTTGGCATCATCCGGCGAGGTTGATATGTATACTTTGCAAAAGTTACTCACCCACAAAAGCCCGCTCATGACGCAAAGGTATGCACATCTTCGGGATGAGGCTTTGAAACGAGCTTCAAATATAGCAGGAAATATTATTGATAAAGCCAGTAGTAGCAATAATAAAATTAAGGTGGAAAATTAGAATCATCATAAAAGTAACAGCTGATTATAAGGGATGCGGAGGATTAACACGCCGTGCTAAAAGAATCCGATGTCTTAAAACCTTCCTCTGGTAATAAGCTGAAATCGAAATAGGAGGCGTTATGTCAGACTGGATTTCGGGACGAGAGCTATTAACTAAATGGAATATTATAGAAAGGGAACTTTTCGAATATTTAAGACAAGGACTTCAACCATACGATAGAATACGCCTTACTCCAGTCCCACCGCCTGATATTGCAGAAAACCTAAATATTTTGGAAGAGTGGAAAGAAGAATTGGAATCCATAGAAGGATATACCAAAAAGCCCCAAGGCGAATGGGAAGATATGATAATTGCTAGGCGCCAAGCATCAGGAATAGACGATGTTAAACGAGTAAAAGAATTAAAAGAAAAAATTACCAAGACAGATCAGGAATTATCAGAATTCAACATTATTTCTTGGGAACATTATCAACTTCCCGATCTAGACGAGGAGGCATCAATTCTATTAAATGACATTATTCTTAACTTTATTTTTATAAAATCTGATGTTGAAAATTTTGAAAAGAAACAAAACTTAGAATCCCTGGCAGATTATAAAGATGATTTGATAGAGGATTCTTCAGATCCAATATTAGAGAAAAATTCTGTCGATGAGAATGATGTGCCAACAATCAAATTTTTTAAACTTAGCCAGAGATGGGTGTTCGGAGAAAAAAATTCAGAAATATATTTAGATTATCTTAAGGGTTATGAATATCTAGATTTTTTAATACGAAATTCTGACAAAGATGAATTTTTTAGTCCGCTTATGATTTATCATAAGGGAGATATCCCCGAGAAATTAAAAAGAATGCCAATTTATGAAAAACATAGTGATGAAAAGACGAAGAAAGAAATATTATCACATAAGGAGGGTCTGGAAGAGCAATAAAAAGAAGCAACAGAACAAAAAAAGATGGAGGAACTTGAAGATAATATTGAAAAATTTGCAGAATATCTTAAAG
>PVMK01117164.1_pt1 | contig 48533 bp, 36 predicted proteins | sample 1853481 | NCBI WGS metagenome assembly PVMK01 (sample SAMN08533507, study PRJNA380276) | Marine sediment metagenome, whole genome shotgun sequencing project.
TCATATTTTATAACACCGGTTACTTTGTCCTTTTGGTCATACATTGTCATTTCAAATTTGACACCTTCCTTAAAAGGATAATAGGTGCTACATGCATTTTGAGCAAAATTTATTGTAGAAAAAAATAAAATGGTGGCTGTGATGAAAAGATTCTTTAACATGATATTTGGTTTAAGTTGATTGTACTACAAATATAATGTTTAAAGTTATTAAGTCTCTTCATTAAAATACACTTTATAGTATTTCATTTTCTTTTCTTCATCATATCCCAATTCCAGATATTCAGAAGATGCGTCGGGAGCATCAACATCCAATTTTATTTGAATATGCGTATCTAATTTTATTTCAGTTCTTATTTTTTGCTTTTGTTTTTTTACCACAGCTTCAGATACCAGGAATTGATTTCTTACCAATACATTTCTTTCACTTTCAAATACTTTCTTATAGTCGTCAAATAATTCTTTTTGTTCATCTTCTTCAAAAACATCTTCTTTGAAATCGTGAATATTTACAGATTCATTTTCTTTGAAGAAGTCGATGGTTTTTGCTAAAAAATGACTTTGTTCCTGTGTTCCATAATCCGTTTTCAAAATCTCATTAGAGAATTCCTTACACATTTCAATATAAGTTTGGGTATGATTGTTCTTGTCGTCCGCATACTTGATCTTTAAAAAATTCTTTGTCCAGTATTGGGCGTCATAATTATTATTATCTACACTGAGAACTACATATCCTTCATCGTCAGAATAATTTACAACCAAACAACCCTTGTCAATTTTTTTTGTATTGATCCCCTGTTGCACCATAACATCCAGACTGTCTCCTTCCATAAAGGTTTGAAAGAAATTGGATTTATTCTCTATTTTAAAGATTCCAATGGCAGAAGTAAAGATGTCATTGTATTCAACATCTTCAAATAATACGATCAAAACATCCCCTGTTTTTATTTGAGCCGAATTGGATTGTTCAAATAAATGCATCAGGATGTTTTTAGAAGTATCCACAAAGAACTCTTCATCATTAAAAATTCCTTTGCAATAAACATTGATCTCGTTCAAATTAATATCTGCGTGATGATTAAATCGAAAACTTTCAGTTAAATTACCGAATGGTTTTAATAGATAGGGCAGCATTAAATTATAACTATTCTCATCAAAGACCACGGGTTTTTCAGAAAATACATTTCTGGTATCATTGAATTTATTACCAATTTTATGGATGATGAGTTTAGGGATGCTTGCTTTATTTTTTTTGATCATTTTGAATCTAATTTTATGGCCAGCAAAAATACAAACTAAATTAATGTGAGAGTAAAAAATGACTTAAATGATAAAATCTAATTTTATTGTTACAAAAGTTCTTTGAAGTCAATAGAAATGTTATGAAATATTAAAAATATTTATCCCCTTACTTTTAGTAGATTTGTTAATCACTTATTATATATAAATTATAGCTATGAAATGCACTCACTTTTGCACTCTGTTAATCCTTATTTTATTTGTTAATTGTAATAAACCTGAAAAATCTGTAAAAGTATTGCAGGTTCCCGGAAAAGATCAATTTTGTGAAGTGGTTGTAAACGGAGTTTCCGTATTGCCAAGTGGGCGTTATGCAACTCCGGTTGGCGAACAGTTACGCATTACCAATGATCCCTATGGTATGGCCATATCTCCCGATGGAAAAACTGCCGTAACTCTGCATGATGGAGAAATGACCATTATTGATATTAATGCATTAAAGGCACAAAGGTTACCTAGTTATGATGGAAAGATACCTTCACCGCTAAGTGATGGATCGTATCTGGGTGTTGCATTTTCAAGTAATTCTAAAACGGTATACCTAAGTGGAGGTGACAATGGTGCCGTAATTGTTTACGATGTCGAAAGACTAAAAAAACTGGATTCTATTTCCTTGAATGGTAAAGTAAACGGTATTGACTATCAGGATAGTTTAACTTCTGACCTGTTGGTCGATCAAGATAAAAATGAACTATTGGTGCTCGATGCAGGTAATTTTAGATTGGTGCGTATAGATCTGGCCACAAAAAAAATAACTGCTTCCATCAAAGTGGGACGTCAACCTTTTGGTATTGCCCTAAGTCCGGATAAAAAGCAAGCCTTTGTTGCCAATGTGGGTTTATATGAATATCCTCTTATTATAGGAGCTACACCCGAGAATCTGAATGATCTGTTGATCTCTCATCATCCTTACGGGCATAATACTCCGGAATCTATAAATGGGACATTGGTAGAAGGCAAACAAATACCGGGTCTGGGCAGTCCGCTTCATCCGGATGCTATGAGTGTATTTACCATTGATCTTGAAAACAATAAAGTGATCAATAAATTCAAAACAGGTCATCAAATTGGTCAAACAGTGGATGATGCAGAAGTTATTGGCGGTGCCAGCCCTAACTCTATTGCGGTCGGAAAACAATTTGCATACATAACCAATGCTTCTAATGATAACATTACAATCATCGATCATACTACTCAAAAGATCGTAGGTCATATTCCAATTTTGATAGATGAACGTATCGATAATCTGCGAGGATCATTACCTTTTGGAATTACAATGAGTAAAGATGAAAAGACCTTGTATGTAGCTCTTTTGGGATTCAATGCCGTAGCTGTTATTGATATTCCTTCGAGAACTACCAAAGGATTGATCCCTTCCGGATGGGGACCTACAAGAGTTGAATTATCTCAAGATGAAAAGGAAATTTATATTATTAGCATCAGGGGATTAGGCGCAGGACCAAATGGAGGTAAAGACTTTGTGCTCACAAAACTAGGTACTTATATAGGTTCTGTTCAACTTGGAAGTTTCCAGAAGGTAAGCGTACCCTCGGCGGACAAATTAGCAGAATACACAAAATTATCCATTGACAACACCTTTATTGAAACTACTATATTTGATGATGGGAAAAATCCACTACCTCCACTACCGGGATTGCGACAAAGCCCAATCAAGCATGTGGTTTATATTACCAAAGAAAACAGGACCTTTGATGAGGTTTTTGGTCAATTGAAAGGTAGTAAAGGCGATAGTACTCTTGCCAGATACGGCGTTAATAACACCTATACTTTACCAGACTCCTTGCAAAAGGATTTTCCAAATCTAAGAATTTCTCCAAACCATCATAAAGCTGCAAAACAATTTGCCTATTCAGATAATTATTATTGCGATAGCGATGCTTCAGTACATGGTCATCATTGGTTGGTGGGAGTAATTCCAAATGAATGGGTGGAATCCAATGCCAGCACCAGCAAATCATTTATGCCATTTTCTAAAGCACCGGGACGGCAGTTTCCGGCCACTATTGGAAGTGTGGACCCGGAAGATTATGCTGAAATAGGTGGGCTTTGGGAGGCATTGGAAAGGCAAAATATCGACTTTTATAATTTTGGACAAGCTAATGAAAGCGGCCATGAAAGAGAAGAATGGTATGATACCAATACAGGGGCTGCTCACGGGTTAATGATACCTATGCAAAATGCATTGTTTAAGAGAACCAGTCATAACTATGCAGGTTATAATATGTCTATTCCAGACCAATACAGAATGGATCAGTTTGAATTAGAATTTACGAAAAAATGGATTGATGGTAATGATGAAATGCCTCAGTTTATTAGCATGATGATCCCTAATGATCACGGAGCAGGTATTCGACCTGAGGATGGATACCCTTATCGACAATCTTTTATGGTTGATAATGATCTGGCCGTTGGACGTGTATTGCATTTTTTATCCAGAACCAAATACTGGAAGAATATGCTCGTAATCATTACTGAAGATGACCCTCAGGGGGGAGTTGACCCTGTTGATGCACACCGATCTATTTTAATGATGGCAGGTCCTTATGTAAAAAAAGGCTTTGTATCGCATACACATGCTAATTTCGGATCGATTCTCAAAACCATGTACAATATATTGAATGTACCATATGTAAATCACTTTGATGTAACTGCATCCTTATTGCAAGATTTTTTTACGGATGAGCCTGATTTTACACCTTACACTTTGGAGCGTCATGACAGCAGGATATTTGATGCAGAACTCTCTATGAAAAAGTATCACAAAACCATAGATTGGCGTAAAATAGAGCAAGGTCCCGCCATGGATGATGTAGACGATGCGCGTGAGGATCATACAAAAAATAATACTGATCAATAACAACTTAGGGTATAAGCACTAATTTAATTTGATTTAATAAATGTGATAATGATTAAATTGTTCAGATATTTCTATGTAATACAATCCATTGACAAAATATTTACAAATCCACGATGAATAATTTCATCTGGCTAAATTCATAACTCTAACAATGGTATATTCCCTTGCCCAAGGGAATGACACATAGTTCTCATAGAGGTTTCTCATTATTTATTTCCTCAACATTATTTTACATTGGCCTTTTACTCCCTTGAAAAGTTAGCTATTTTGTACTACTTTTATAAATGTCTTAGAATCCGGACTAAAGGTCAAGTTTCAACTGTTGTGGCAGTAACTTAAATGTTTTTCGGTGGTGAATCGTTGAACCAAAATCTCTAATGGCTTGGCGATGTTCTTTTGTAGGGTAGCCTTTATTTTTTTTCCAGTTGTAAGCAGAAAAGTCCATATGAATATTATTCATATAGTCATCGCGATAGGTTTTCGCCAGAACGGAGGCAGCTGCTATACTTAAATACTTACCATCCCCTTTTACTATGGTTTCATGCAGAATATTTTTATACTTTTTAAATTTGTTCCCATCCACAATAATAAATTCGGGCTCAATTTTTAATATTTCGATAGCTTTATGCATGGCCAGGATAGAGGCATTCAAAATATTGATCTCATCTATTTTTTTTTGATACACATAGGATACACCAAAGGCCACAGCTTCCTTTTCAATAATAGGTCTTAATCTGTTTCTCTGCTTTTCCGTAAGTTTTTTGGAATCGTTTAGGAGTTCGTGAGTAAAATCGATTGGTAAAATTACAGCGGCAGCTACTACCGGTCCGGCAAGACATCCTCTACCGGCCTCATCGGTTCCTGCCTCCAGTTCATATTTTGAATAAGATGATTTCAGCATAGTTATTTTTCCTTCTCAAAAATAATAAATTGTGAAAAATAGACTCAATTTTATTTGGACAATTATTTTACCTTTGTCAACAGCAAAAATTATTTATGATTAGGTATTTAACGGTTTTATTCTTTTTATTTACTACGTATTCTTCTCTTGCGCAAATTATTGATAATAATCCTGCCTACCAAAGTAATAGAGATGGATATATGCGAAGTGATACTACCAAGATTGGCGAAGGAGAAACTCTTATAAAGCTGAGTGAAGAGACCTTTTATCATGATTATAAAATCATTGATTACAAAATGGACACTACCTATGTTGATACTTCATTAACGGTTGTAAAATCGTATAAAATGAACTACCTCAGAAAGGACAATTTTGAACTCATGGCCTTTGCCAATCAAGGGCAGACTTTTAATAATTTGGCATATACCTTTAATAACTATTCTTTGTATCCAAAAATCGGGGCCAGAGCTCAACATTTTAATTATTTCGAAGTGGAGGATATAAAATATTATTATGTGCCAACTCCAACTACGGAATTGATGTTCTTGAAAGGTCTGGAACAAGGGCAGGTTTTGAGTGCGATGTTCACGTTTAACCTCTCACGGCAATTTAATGCTTCCATTTCTTATAAGGGAATGCGGTCCTTAGGAAATTATCGACATGCACTCAGTGCTCATGGAAATGCCAGGGTTACAATGAGTTATTATACAAAAAATAAACGATATTATATTAGAGGACATCTGGCGGCACAAGGTTTGAATAATGATCAAAATGGGGGCTTAACAGACGAGTCAGTTTTTAATTTTGAAATCAAAGACACTAATTTTAAAGATAGAAACAGACTGGTTACAAATTTTACGGATGCAAAAAACACTTTAAGAGGGAATAGATATTTTATAGAGCAAGATTATAAGCTGTGGCGGAAGATAGATACAACTCGAATTATTGATTCTGAATTAAAAATAGGATATATTTTTAATTATGAAGGCAAGCATTATCAGTATACCCAGGATGCGGCAGCTATAGAGATCTTTGGAAATTCTTTTACTTCAAGTATTGATGATAAAGTGGAATATGTAAAGCTTTTTAATGAGGCATTTGTATCACTTAATTCTCCTTTCGTTCTGGGCGAAGTAAAATTCAAGGTTAATTTTTTCGACTATAATTACAGCTATAATAGTATTGTTATAACACCGGAGGTGACCATACCTTCCTTCCTTAATGGAAATGCAATTGCTGTTGGGGGAGAATGGCAAACGAAACTTAAAAAATTCAATTTTAATGCTGATGTTTCAACTGTAATAAGCGGAAATTTACATGGTTATTCGGGATTGGCATCTGCTCAATTTGTGCAGGATAGTTTATTTACGATTAAAGCAACGGCTTTCGCAACAAGCAGGGCGCCGAATTTTAATTTTATGTTGTTTCAAAGTGATTATATAGCATACAACTGGCAAAATAATTTTGATAATATAATCACAAATAACTTAACAGTTGAGTTTGATTCTGAGAAATGGGTCTATATATCTGCACAAACAACAAATATCAGTAATTATACTTATTTCGATGCTCCTTTAGAAAATGAACAAACCAAGCCCGTTCAGGCCTCAGAAGCTATAAATTACTTTAAATTCGTAGTGGGTAAAGAGTTTAAGTTTGGAAATTTTGCACTCGATAATAAGATACTTTATCAAAAAGTGGTAAATGGGAACGATATTTTTAGAGTGCCCGATTTTATTACACGAAATACACTCTATTATCAAAACTATATTTTTAAAGGCAAACCGCTTTATATACAGACTGGCATCACGTTCTCTTATTTCAGCAAATACTATATGAATAGTTATAATCCGGTAATATCTGAATTTAATCTACAAAATGACAGAGAATATGGCGCATTTCCAATGCTTGATTTGTTTGTGAATTTTAGAGTTAAAACATTGAGGGTATTTCTAAAATTGGAGCATTTTAATGCAAGTTTTGCAAGTAAAAGTGGATATTACTCGGCGCCTATAAATCCTTATAGAGATTTAAAAATTCGATTCGGGTTGGTATGGAATTTCTTTATCTAATCGCGGGGCGATAGCCAAATGGTTTAATTCCCCAATGTGCTGGGTTGAAATAAGAACAAAGTTCAATTTAATACTTCAAATACCTTGTATTGAGGTAGTTTGTTAATTTTAATTTAATCTGTCTGAAATCATAATCTAGTTCAAGATGCAACAAGAACATCAAATTCAAGTGACCCCTGAAGCTGCTCAAAATGAAGATAAGTTGAAGCTTATCGTAGCTAAAAAATGCAGACTTAGATTTGAAGAGATCAACCACGTGGAAATATTAAAAAGATCTATCGATGCAAGACAAAGTAATGTCAAGATCAATCTTAAAGTAAAGATTTTTATTAAGGAAGAGTTTACTGAAAAAAAAATAGAACTGCCAAATTATAAGGATGTTAGCAAGGAAAAAGAAGTAATAATCATTGGATCTGGTCCTGCCGGTCTGTTTGCTGCATTGAAATTAATAGAAAAGGGACTTCGCCCGATAGTTTTGGAAAGAGGAAAAGATGTTCAAAAAAGACGCAGAGACTTAGTGGCGATCACCAAGGATCATATTGTGAATAGTGATTCTAACTATTGTTTTGGAGAGGGTGGAGCAGGAACTTATTCAGACGGTAAGCTGTATACAAGATCTAAAAAAAGGGGAGATGTAAACAAGATACTGGATTTGCTTATTGCTCATGGTGCCACAAAAAGCATAGCCATTGATGCACACCCGCATATAGGTACGAATAAATTGCCTAAGATCATTCAAGCCATAAGACAAACCATTCTGGACTATGGAGGTAAAGTAATTTTTGATGCTAGAGTTATTGATATTTTGATCAAGAACGGAGGTGTTACAGGAGTAAAACTCCAAAACGGCGACATTATAAATTCTGATAAAGTAATCTTGGCAACAGGTCATTCTGCAAGAGATATTTTTGAGTTATTAAATCAAAAGAATATTTTGATAGAAGCCAAGTCATTTGCTCTGGGTGTTAGAGTGGAACATTCACAACAATTAATTGACAGCATTCAGTACCACTGTGATTTTCGTGGAGAACATCTGCCGCCAGCACCCTATAGTGTTGTGAAACAAGTTAATGGTAGAGGTGTATATTCTTTTTGTATGTGTCCTGGAGGTGTTATTGCACCCTGTGCTACTGCACCTGGAGAGGTGGTTACTAATGGCTGGTCTCCCTCTAAACGAGACCAACCTACATCAAATTCAGGTATTGTTGTTGAGCTAAAATTAGAGGATTTTGCCCGTTTTAGCAACAAAGGCCCCCTGGCCGGAGTAGAATTTCAAAAGCAAATTGAACAAAAAGCATGGCATCTGGCAGGAGAAACTCAAAAAGTACCTGCACAGCGATTGGTTGATTTTACAACAAATAAACTGTCTAATAATATCCCACCCACATCATATATACCGGGAACAACTTCTGTGGAATTGGGCAAAGTACTTCCTAATTTTATATATCGTACTCTCCAGGAAGGGTTTAAACAATTTGGGAGAACTATGAGAGGTTACTTAACCAATGAGGCTATAGTTCATGCTCCGGAATCTAGAACCTCCTCTCCGGTAAGAATTCCCCGTAATAGGAAAACATTGGAGCACGTTCAAATCAAAGGACTTTATCCTTGTGGAGAAGGAGCAGGTTATGCTGGTGGTATTATTTCTGCTGCAATTGATGGCGAAAAATGTGCCGAGCAGATCAGTTTGGTTTGTGCCTAGCTAGTAATATGTGCTTTTCTATCTAAATTATCCCGAAAACTTAAGATAGGGTGCTCATTAACTGTCTGAATTGATTTCCGAAAATACCTGCAGTTCCAGCTGCAATACCACCAATAAGAGCAGTTACTAAAATTAGTAGATAGGCATTGCCGTCAAGGGGGAGTAGTATTGCAATTTTTTTGGCCAGAATAAAATCATTACCATTGCTTAACCAATAGGAATACGCAATCCAAAACAAGAAAACAGCTAAGAAAGGTATCATAAAACCAGGTAATTTTTTCAAAGGGATAATAAAACTTGTAATGGCAGCGGCGACCATAATACCCCACCATGGTAAAATGAAGGAAAGGCTAATGGATAATATTAGCGTTATTATAAAATTCATTGTTTTAGTATTCATGGTTTTGGCGTTAAGGTTTGAGAATTTACAATAGCATCCGTATCTGTGTCATTTTGCATAAATAGCAATTCTAAATAGTTTCCATTGGCCCAAATATCTACAAAATGGTCATAGTGTTTACTACCCGGATTTCCTGATTGCCCACCGGGATAAATGCCAATGGCTTTTGGTGGGGAACTCATCTCAACGATCATTCGCCAGGAAGGTCCGTGGTTTTTAGAGGTGGCATTTACTATGTTACTATTGCCTCCAATTGGTAGATTAAATCGACTAAAAGCAGGTAGCCCTTGTAGTAAATGACCAAGGTAAGTAGCTTTATATTTTCCCCAACGATAATCACCGTGTTCTTCCTTCCACTTCGACAGATCTTCCGCCGCTTCTTTAAAAGCTAACTGAAAAATATCGCTGGCAGTTTCTTTTTTTTCTGTTTCTACGATATCTATGAATTCCATATCGGGATTATTTTTGAGAAGATAAATCGTTTGATAGGCAAATGGTCTCGCCAGATCTTCACCCTCGACATAAAATTCATCCCATGTCAATGGATAAACTTTACGCCACCATTTTTCCCATATGGTAGGCCCCAATTTGTCGATGTCGTTATAATAATCCCATGATTTTACCTCATTAAATATTTGAAGTTCCTTATCCGTTAATTCAGATATATCCATTAAAGTTATCATGGTTGGGAGCAATTCAGAAGCTTTTAAATTGTAATTGTCATTGTGTAGATCTTTAAAATCCTGAATATTGAATTTAGATTTACTTCTCAAGAAATTATTAATTACCCTATTTCGGTAAGTTTCGTATCCATCGTTAAAGACATAGTAGGGATAAGTCTGGTCAACCGGATGCTGATTGGCAGAACTCAAAAAACCTTGTTCCGGATTTAAAATATGGGCATTGTGTTGTTGTGGTATAAAACCCTGCCAATCATGTTCCGGATTACTGCCATCCATTAAAAATTTCCCCTGTCCCTTCCATTTGTTAGGAAACTTACCCTGTATCCATAGAGCAATATCACCTTCAGTTGATGAAAAGATAAAATTCTGAGCCGGAGCAACATAGTATTTTAATGCATTTTTATAATCTTCATAATTTGATGCTTCATTGAGCTCAACAAATGTTCTTACAATATTGCTTCCTACATGACCTGTCCACTGCAATGCGTATCCTGATAGTTGACTGCCACCTTTAAAAGTATGATCATAACTTACCGGGCCATGATGAGTATAATAAACAGAATCGATATAGGATTCCTTGCCTTTTATTTTAATATTTTCAATTCTTACTGATGTCTCTTTCCAAGTATTATTGTGATAGTACTGTGTTTTGGAACTATCTTTAAAAGTAATTTTATACCAATCCCTTACATCTCGCTCGGCATTCGTAACACCCCATGAAATATGATTATTGAAACCTATAATGATTCCCAGTGTTCCTGGAAGTGTGACACCGAATGTGTTTTTTTCTGGAGTGGCCAACTGCATGGCGAACCAAATGGATGGAAGATTCAGTCCTAAATGAGGATCATTAGCCAGTATAGGATTACCTGAATAAGATTTAGAGGCACCAATTACCCAATTATTGCTACCGTTGTCGGCATGTGGTTTGCTCATTACATCTTCTATGGTGTCCAGAGGAAATCCACCAACAGGAACCTCTGGTTTAGAAACATCCCAATCACTCCAATCACGTTCTTTAGGAATCACCGGGTCGACAATATCAAAATAATCCGGCATTAAAAGATCAAAGCGTTCTTTGCCTATTTTTCTCAACAGATTGGTGTATTCTAAATCACCGTCACCGCCAGAAAGCATGTCGGCCATGTACATTCCTAACAGGGCTGTTTTTTTTAAGGTCCATGGTTCGGGAGCATAATCCAATAATTTATATTCTACCGGTAAGTTTTCAGTTTTTAATTGGTCAATATAACTGTTAACACCATCGCGATAAGCCACAAGAAGACTATAGATCTCTGGATCTTTCGTTATTTTCTCCAGGGTTTTATCCGCTCCATATCCCATCCCTTTTCTACGTTGTTCTCGATCGTAATTTAATGCATCAACTCCAAAAATTTCTGAAAGACGCCCGGCAGAGGCATGTGTTTGAAATTCCATTTGCCATAATCTATGCTTAGCGGTAATATATCCCTGAGCTTTGTATAGATCCATATCATTTTTGGCAAAAATATGCGGGATAAGAAATTGGTCGTAATGAATTGTAACCTCATCTATCAATCCTTCAATAGGTATGGTACTAGTGTCGATATCGCTTTTGTCATTTTGCCAAATACCAGAACTTGGATTCAAAAATTTTCCGAGTGGAGGTATGGATCCGAATTTGTTATTGAGACCATAAAAAGTGGCAATGAGTAATATTGAAGAAAGTATAAATTTAAAGTATTTCATGAGCTGCTTTCTAATTTATATTTTCTTTTATTTGGATTTCCTTACTCTTACCGGATAACTCGGTCTTACTGGGTTCTTTTGTGGGTTTTCTTTCAACTCGTTCATAATCACTTCAATAGCTTTTTCCAATTGAGGGTCTTTACCCTGCATAACTTCTTTTGGCCACTGTTCAATTTCAATATCCGGTGCGATTCCGACATTCTCTATTCCAAAACCATCTTCATTCCAGAATGCCAGATTGGGGGCAGTGACTGATCCTCCATCAATGAATTCCGGAAAACCTAATACGCCTACCAAACCACCCCAGGTTCTTTTTCCTATTAGGGTGCCGAGCTTAAATTTTCTGAACATCCAAGGAAGATAATCTCCACCAGAACCTGCTGTCTCGTCTATAAGCATCACCTTTGGCCCTTGTATGGATGCACTGGGTGTTTTCAGATCCTTTCCATATCTAAAATTCCAATGTGCCTGATATGGTTTCTTTAGAATGTCAATATAATAGTCTGCCAACTGCCCTCCGCCATTAAATCGCTCATCAATAATGATTGCTTTTCTATTTGCCTGTGGAAAGAAATACCTTTTGAAATATTCATGACCTGACCTGCCAGTATTTGGTACATAAACATAGGCCACTTGCCCGTCTGTTGCTTTATCAACTTTTTTTATGTTGCCTTCTACCCAATCTCTATTTCGAATCGCTCGTTCACTGGAAACAGGAACCACTTTTACTTTTCTTGAACCTGTACCATTGTAATTTGGACCTACTTCCAATTCCACTATTTTGTCAGCATTATTTTCAAAAAAACTAAATAGATTTTGATCTGCTGTTATTTGATTTCCGTTGACTGCTAAAAGGTATTCGCCAACCTTTACATTTACTCCTGGTTCGGTAAGTGGAGAGCGTAGTTCAGGAGTCCAGTTGAGTCCTCCGAAAATTTTCGAAAATCGATATCGGTTATTCGCAATTTCATAATCTGTGCCAAGTAGGCCACCGCTTATACTTTTAGGGCTGTTCATGCGATCTCCTCTGTCGTTAAATCGGTGATGACCAACAGCCAACTCACTAAACATCCACTGCATGAACCGATATAGATCGCTTCTGCAGGTCACGTCAGGCAGGAATACAATATATTTCTCTTTCATGGCATCCCAATCTAATCCGTGCATGTTCGGATCATAGAAATAATCTCTGTTCACACGCCACGCTTCATTAAAAATATTCCTCCATTCTTTGGTGGGATCAATTTTTACTTCGATATCACCAATGTTTAAATCGTCGTTTTCAGGTTCCTCGCCAACTTTTGTTATACCCCACGATTGTTCGTTTCGGAAAAGCATCTTCTCACCGCCTGCACCTATTTGAAACCAATTGGCCTGCATAATCTCCTTGTCTTCTCTCTCTTCTAAATCGTAGGACCAGAGTGTTTTTAAATCATCTTCATCACTAGATGCTTTACTGGATAAGTAATATAACTTTCCTTCTTCTGAAGTTTTAAGATTCGAATATATTCCCGGACTAATAGGTAGATCCACTATTCGATTGTTGATATTGTCCCAATCAATTCTGACAGGTTTGGCATCTTTTTTTTCATCTTCATCATCCTCTTTGTCTTCTTCTACTCCCTTCTCTTCATCATTTTCTTTTGCCAATGGAGAAATAAGGTCCTTCTGTAATGTTACCAAATAGATCGAATTACTCATTTTCATATCCTGGTTGGATTGATCGAACCAATTGATTACCGGACCGGCATTGGTTGAGGCCAGCATGTAGATATATTTTCCACTTGGATCGAAAACAGGTTCAGTTATATTGGATAGGCCATCAGACAGAGGAAAGGACTTATTTTGTTCCACCGAATAAACAAAAGCTTTTTCAAAATTAGTATCCGTAATAATTGTGTAGCTCACCCATTTTGAGTCGTGCGACCAGGAGCCGAAAAGCTCTCTGAAAATGCCAGGGAAATAGAGATCGTCTGATGCTACTTTAGTTATCTTCCCGGAGGTAACATTTGCTAAGTACAGATTTCTAGCATTGTCCACAAAACATAATTTCTTACTATCTGGTGACCAATGTAAAAAAGCATAGAATCCGGCACCTGAAATAGGTATGATTTTTACAGTTCCAATGTTAACATTCTTAATATGCAATTTGTACTCTCCGGAAGCATCAGAAAAATAAGCAATGCTTTTCCCATCTGATGACCACTGGGGATATTTCTCATGGACTCCGGGGGTGTTCGTAATATTAGTTACATCTCCTTTCTCAGCAGGTACAGTAACTATATCACCTCTGAAGTCGAATACAGCCCTGGCTCCAGACGGAGAAATAGACGCACTTCTGATATAGGAATTCCCAGAAACATATCTGGATCGCATTTCTAACAGATCCGTAGCGATTCCTATTGTGAGCTTTATGCTTACATTGGAGTTCGTGTCAAATAAATGTAAATATCCGGCTTGTTCATAGATAATATCTTTACCGTTAGAAGATATTTTTAAAACTGGAAAATCCTCATAATCCGTATGTTGCGTAACCGTTTTCGATATTAAATCGTAGGAAAATAAATTAAATTCGCCATTTCGATCACTACGAAAGTAGACACTATTATCCACCCATTGAGGGTTTGCCTCATTTGACCCTGATGCCGGTTTGGGTATTTCACTTATTTCTTGACTTTTTGTGTCATATATCCATATTCTTGATTGCGTACCACCTCTATAATTCTTCCATTGATTAAAAACCTCATATAGTGGAGAATAGGCTAAATACTGACCGTTGGAGGAGTAGGAGCCACTAAATGCAGTTGGAATAGGCAGCTCTTCAGGCTGACCACCTGTAATTTGAATTGTATAAAGTTTTGCATTTCTATTGGTAAAGGTTGACCGTGGTGAAATGAAGAGCACATTATTTCCGTCTGGAGTGAAGTCTTGAACAACATCCCATAAAGGGTGCCAGGTCAATCTTTTAGGAATACCTCCTGAAGATGGAATTATATAGACATCTGTATTTCCATCATATTCGGCACTAAATGCTATGGTTGTTCCATCGGGAGAAAATACAGGGTTAGATTCTACGCCTTCATCTATGGTCAGCCTTTTCGGATTCGATCCGTCTTTATTTGCTATCCAAAGATCTTCTGCATATATAAAAGCGATATTATTGCTACTGATTGCCGGACTTTTCATCAGTCGAGTATCGGAAGTATTCTGTGCATTTGTTTGATAAATAATGAAATAAAGAAGAGTGATAAATAATAGTGTTGATCTAGAATTATAATTCATTGTAACGGCTTTTAGTTGAGGGTTATTTATTTCATACGAAAACGAATCACGATATTAGTTAGGGTATTAACGTACTAAGATATAAAAATGTAGCTTAATGAATTCTACCATTTTTTATTGTAATTCACATTTATGCTAATCCGTTATAGTAATGGTGCACATTATATATTAAATAAGTAGGCTTGGCTATGTTCAAATTATTTTTGCAGTTCCCCAATAATTGAAACTGGCCGGTTTCCAACCTGGTAGATACATTGTTTCCAACCCATTTATTTTTAGTCCGTTATTTTCTATGATTAATGGAATGTCCCTATTAAGATTACAGCCTCCTCCAAAACGTTTCCAAACCGGATTTATGAGATTTTGCCATTTTTCAACAGCCTTGTCAGGTGCTTTTCCATGTTCACAAAACACGAGCTTGCCATTTGGTTTTAGAACTCTTCTTATTTCTTCAAAGGCTTTGTTTGTGTCTGGAATAGAACAAAGTGTATAGGTAATCACCACCGTGTCAAAACTATTGTTGTTGCTTGGTATATCCTCTGCAAATGCTTGAGCGAATTCAAAATTAAATGGAAAGTCATTGGGATCAAACTTATTCTTATTCCAGATATCTATGGAAGGGTCAATTGCCATTAAATGTTTCACTTGTTCTTTATCATAGAATGGCAAATTCAATCCAGAACCAATACCTATTTCCAGGACATTTCCACTTGCAAGTGGAATTATCTTTTCCCTTTGCATCATATTGGGTTTTTGTTTACAAGCCGAGTCTATTATTTTCGGAAGAACATATTTATCATAAAGACCCATATTCATAAATTTTAAATATTCCTAATTGCTATAAGGCAATCTAATTAAATTGTAATATTTGCTTAATATCCATTTAAATCTGGACAAGACAGCGGATATCATAAAATTTATTTATTGGTTAACTGTCTGATTTTGATGTTAAATGCTGCAAAGAATAGCGTCATAAAGGGACTTAAATAATTAAAGATCGCATAAATAAAATACTCTGCAACACTTACACCTAAGACCGTGGATTGATATGCACCACAGGTATTCCATGGTATAAGTACCGATGTAACCGTACCTGAATCTTCGAGAGTCCTGCTTAAATTTTCAGGTGCCAATCCTTTATCATGAAAGGCTTGTTTAAACATTTTTCCGGGTATTACAATTGCCAAATATTGGTCAGAAGCTAGTACATTTAATCCTAAACAACTAACAACCGTGCTTGCAAATAAACCAAATACAGTACTAGCTATTTTTAATAGTTCTTCAGTAATTTTTGCAAGGGCACCAATGGCTTCCATTAGACCACCAAATACCATGGCACAAGCAATTAAAAATATTGTCCATAACATTCCTTTCATACCTCCAGAACTAAAAAGTTCATTCAATTTTTCATTATCAGTGGTTATTTGAGTGTCCGTAAAAATAGAGTTGATCAGGGTTGTTAGTTTTGAAGTGGATAAACTATTCAAAACCTCGGGTTGAAAGATAAATGCAAAGATCGCCGCTAAAAGCACACCCGTGCCAAGAGCAATTAAGGGTTTGGTTTTGATCAGGATCAAACCAATTACCACTGCGGGAACCAGAAATAAATAAGGTGTAATATTAAAGGTATTCGAAATAGTAACTAGCAAGTCACTAACATCTGATGTGCCGGTAGTATTTATATTTAAACTAATGATACTAAAAACGATAATAGTTATTATTATTGTAGGTACAGTGGTTATACTCATATAACTTATATGCGTAAATAAATCTGTTCCGGCCATCGCAGGAGCTAAATTTGTTGTATCTGAGAGCGGAGACATCTTATCTCCGAAATAGGCTCCTGAAATAACTGCACCGGCAATCATGCCGGACGGAATTCCTAAGGCAGCTCCAATGCCAATCAATGCAATACCAACTGTAGCCGAGGTTGTCCATGAACTTCCAGTGGCTATTGAAATGATCGCCGCAATAACAACGGATGCAGGCAAAAATATTGTCGGGTTTAATACTTGAAGACCATAGTAAACCATTGCAGGAATAACACCGCTTACCAACCAGGTTCCAGCCAGTGCACCTACCAAGAATAAAATCATAATAGGTATAAAAACACTTTTTAGATTCATCCATATTTCGGTAATCATGAGATTGATGGACACTTTATTATAAAATCCTACTATTGCGGCTACCCCACCTCCCATAAGTAGAATATATTGATTTGAATATTCACCAATCCATTCTCCGCCGGCAAAAAAAATATTATAGGCCAGCATAAGTATTAAGATAATGACAGGAATGAGCGCTTCCCAAAGATTTATTTTTCTATTTTTTATTATTGTTTCTAGCTCCATTTATTTGAATTATTAATTGTCTTGTAATGTTACGCAAATTAGATGAATTTTAAAAATTCGAATTATATTAACCTCAGATCGACCAAAAGAATACACTTTAGAAGTTGCTAAAGAAATGCCTGCAGAGAAGTACGCGTATAGACCAACTGATTCAGTAAGATCTTTTGGTGAGCAAATGGCTCATATTGGTATGTCGACTAAATTTATTTTAAAGGTTTTTGTCAAAGGAGAGGAATTGAAATTCGATCCTGCTGAAACCGCAAGAATGGAAAAACAAATTGGAGCATCCAAGGAAGAATGTATCAAAACAATAGAAGCCGCATTCGATGAGGTGATTATGACGCTAAAAGGAATGGATGATGAAGATTTACAGAGTACATTTATATTTTTCTTTTCACCGGAAAAACCAGAATTCTCTAAAGAAGATGGCTTTATTTTTATAAGGGATCATATCACCCATCACAGGGCTCAGGCTATTGTTTATCTTCGAATGAATGAAGAAGTTCCACCCGGCTACAGGGCTTTTTAACCTTTGATTAACAGATTATTAAAAACCTCGAAATAAAAATTTTGAGGTTTTTATTGTTAGCACGCAACCAATTGAAAAATTATACATCTTTAATTAGAAGAAAGTGTCTTAACTATGAAATTGGAATTTGACATATTGAATTATCTGAATAGCCACGATAACGGTAAAACCGTTGACGTTACTTTTATTGAGGATGATTATGATGCCATAAGAGAGATGCTGGTTGAGCTAAAAGGTAGGAATCTGGTAGTTTTGGATCATAACAATTTAAGGGATTTTGAAGCGTTTGGAATATCTAATTCAAGAAAGAGAATACTTAAAGCAAAAATTAATACAAATGGGAAAATACATTTACACACTCTTAAAGATGAGGTAGATGTGCAAAAGAAAAAAAGAAAAAGTGTTTGGAAGTTATCTTATTTATTTAACTTTTAATCATTAAGGGACATAAAAGATTTTACTCAAAATTAATCTTAATTTACTTTGAGGGGTTTGAATTTTTTCAGACCCTTTCTTTTTGGATCAAATTGAATAATAAGAATTAAGATCCTTTACCTGGCGCCACTTTTATTTTTTCCTTTTGTTCATCCATGTAAAGGTATTAAGGCAACGTGATTTACTTTTTCCTTGGCCGAACATATCTTCCAAAATCATTTTATTACTAACAATACTATTCTAATCAATTCCCTGAGAATTGGTTAATTCAAATTTAACTTTATTAGGAAAATTTAGAAATACCTTTGTCATTGTTAAATCTGAGAATCAATCGAAAGAAGTCATAGAAATAAGTTGTTTTTTTTATAGAACGGTTTAACTTTGTAAAATAGATAATGAAAGATGAAAAAAGAGAAGTTGACAGATAAAGAGAGCAAGAAAGGAATCAGAACTTATGGTTTGTATGTAAAAAAGCGTAATAGAAAGTATCTCAATGGGCTTAAGGTAATCTATGAAGAGATAAAAGTTTAGTTTTGCCCTTTGAAATTTAAATATTGTTCCGACCGCTCCTTGATTCATTGGCCATTTTTGTACAGAAGATGATGAAGTTTTTCTCTAGATCTGATGATAAGTTATTTTACACCTCTGACAAACCGCCTCATTATTATCATCGTATTTTAATAGTATTGTACCTAAATGTTTATCAGCATATCTCTGTATCCATCCTTTATTAGAACTTAGGGTTTTAATATCTACATTATCATTTTTTATGGCCTCATAAAATTTACCTCCATATTCTTCTCTACCCCAGCAATTTGGACAAAAACCATCTGGAGCATCATCAGGAGTGAAGGCTTTCTTTTTTTGTAAAAGATTTGTAAGAGATTTTATTAAATTCATTTTTGAAACCATTAACTTATTAAAGTTGTATAAATATACTGATTTAATAGCCATTAACTAGAGATAGTATCACATTGTGTAATATTTAAAAGCGGTAATTCAAATAGCAGTTATTTTTCGATTTATTTTATCCTATGTTAGATAAATTTAAGTCCATGTAAATTAATACTAATCCAAAAACCATAATCACGCAAAGGCGTGATTCTATCTTTTTTGTTTTCTCCAAACCTACAAAACTGACGTTTTGAGTTTTCCTTGATTAACTACGTTGATCACCTTTCGTCCAGTTCTGAGAATAAAGTCTACAACTGCTATCGCAGTTTATCCTTTTTGTTTTTTTACAAACTCTCAAAACTAGTGTTTTGAGTTTTTCGGGATTAATTTCATTGATCCCTCGAAGTCCGCGACTGCAATTCAAAAATCCTAAATCGCGCTTGGGCGTGATTTAATTTTTTTGTTTTCAAAAAGTCCTAAAGCCGGGCTTTGAACTTTTCGAAAACAAAAAAATCCACACTTTCGTACGGATTTTTGAGTGATGTGGGCAATGAGGGATTCGAACCCCCGACCCTCTCGGTGTAAACGAGATGCTCTGAACCAACTGAGCTAATTGCCCTAAGCGGTCCTACCTCTCAGCAGGCAGGTGCAAATATAATGAGTTTTTAAATCTAACAAACATTTTTTATTAAAAAATTCATTAGAAAAAAGAGATTTTTTTAAACGCTTATATACAGGGACTATTACTTTGATAATGAGGGTACATTAATGTAAATATCGTCCTTATGACTAGCGATTGCCTTTCTATATGTGTTAAGAAATTCTTTTCTTTTTGTTGCATCAGGAATGTGCTTTTCTAATAGCGCATCATTTCGATTAAACATCTTATCTAAATCTGATAAAGAGTTGACCACTATCATCTCAATAAACTCACGGCTGTCCGAACCTAAATAATATCTGTAGGGATAATAGGCTCTGAGGTATTTATTTTTTTTGTGACATTTGAAAAATACTCCTTATAAACATCATAAGAGTCTTTCACATCATAATCTGCTAAAATATTTGTTTGCTCAAAATAAATGGTTCAACTGTCAATTTTTTTTCATCATCGTTCAATGGGATGCTGTATTTTGTGGATGTGTAAATATTATTGGAATGGAAGTTGGTATAAAAACTATTCTGTTTTTCGAAAAAAGCATCCCTCTCTTTTTTGTCAGGCCACGCTTTTTCAATAAGTTCATTTCTAAATTCTGTTACATTTTGGATATCACCCCAGGATTAGTACACAGTGATCAATTTGACATCGCTTAGATCAGGAGAAAAATAATTAACTAGAACTTCCTGAGAAAAAATTAAATCATTTTTACTTGTTACTTTATCAAAAAACTCCTTTTCAATTGCTTTCCATTCGTTCATATCCACATTTTCAACACTGTGCAATGTAGTAACTAGTATATAAACCGGTTCGAATACATCCGTGGATTCTTGAGAATAAGCATGATTGGTAAACAACAAAAAACAGATAAAACTACATAAAAAGGAAGTCCATTTTTCATAATCGAGGAGGTTTAGTTGGTATATAATTTCGTTCGAAATTCAACGACGAAGATACAACTTTTTTAAATATTCGGTTTTACTAATTATACTATAAAGGTGATAACTATAACCCTAAAGAGGTAATTCGGCTACCACGAAAGTGCTGCCACCAATGTATATTAGATCCTCTTTTTTGGCCGTTTGTAATGCTTTTTTGTAGGCCATTTCAACAGATTCATAAGCTTCTCCAATCAATTCATACCTGGATGCAGCCTCTAGTAAAAGTAATGCATCAAGTCCTCTGGGAATATCCGGTTTACAGAAATAATAGCTTGCGGTTTTTGGAAATAAATTCAATATAAGATCCAGATTTTTATCATTAACTACACCAATAACAATATGTAATTTTAGAAACTTTTCATTTTTTAACTGATCTAATACCAAAGATAATCCCTCTGCATTATGAGCGGTATCACATATTATTTTTGGATCAGAACCAAGTTGCTGATATCTGCCTTTTAGACCTGTGTTCTTGGCGATATTTAATAAACCTTCTTGAATTTCTGTCAAAGAAATATTAAAATTCTTTTGGTTAAGAAGGCGAATTGTCTGAACAGCAGTTTTTACATTTATTTTTTGATAATCGCCAAGCAGATCTGTGGCATAGTTATCTGTGACCAAGTTATCAGCAAAATAAATCCGTGCATTTTTTTTCGTGCTATCTCCTCAAATACGGGTAGTACTTCCTGTTGTTTTTCTCCAATAACCACCGGAATATTGTTTTTAATGATCCCGGCTTTTTCAAAAGCAATTTCAGTTCTTTTTTCTCCTAAGAATTGGGTATGATCCAAACCTATATTAGTTATTACAGAAATCAAAGGATTAATGATATTGGTTGAATCCAATCTACCTCCTAATCCCACCTCTACGATGGCAATATCTACTTTATGATCAGAGAAATGAGAAAAAGCCATTCCAACGGTCATCTCAAAAAAAGACAATTTATGTTCTTCTAAAAAAAGCTTATTATCATCAATGAACCTAATTACTTCCCGCTCTGTAATGGGAGAACCGTTGATCCGAACACGCTCCCTAAAATCTTTTAAATGAGGTGAAGTATACAGTCCAACTTTTAAATCTGCTTCCTGTAAAATGGAGGCCATCATATGGCTTGTTGATCCCTTGCCATTGGTTCCTGCAACATGAATAGATGGGAATTTCTTTTCAGGAGAATTCAGATAATTTGAAAGGGCTTGAATATTTGTTAGATCTTTTTTAAAAGCAATAGCACCTTGTCTTTGATACATTGGAAGTTGGTCAAACATCCAACTTAAAGTTTCCTCGTAGTTCAATTTATTTGGATAAAGAAAAATTATAGATTATTGTTCCCACTTGTTTTGCAGGTGCTTTAGTATCAGAATTGAATTTGGTTTTTAATGCGGCTTCTTCGGCTCTTTGAAGTAAGCAGGCTGCCGAATTTGTCGTGCCTTTGACCCCGGGCGTTGCTTTTATAACATTTCCGGATTGATCCACAGAAATACTTACAAATACTCTTCCTTCTTCATTGCATTCATAGGTTGGTTTTGGCATGAATTCAGCCTTCCTATTACCCAATCGGTAATTTCCACCACTTCCGCTGCCACCATTTCCATAGTAACCGCTGGCATTTGGGTCACCGGTAGTTTTGCCTTTATCTCCCGCTTGCTTGTCATTTCCTTCTCCGCCATCGGCTTTGCCATCTGTGTTGCCAATACCACCCAACAGAGCATCTAATTTTTTCTTCTTAGCAGCTTTTTCCTGCCTTTCTTTTTCTATTCTTTTGTTCTCTGCATCAATTTTGTCCTGCTTTTCTTTTGCAATTCTTCTATTTTCCGCATCAATTTTTTCTCTTTCTTCGGCGGCTTTTATATCTGCTTCTTGTTGTTCTCTTATTTCCTTTTTCCGATCCGTCTCTTTTTGTTTTTTTATGGCGATGGCTTCTTCATTTTCCTGGGTAATTACTTCTTCGGCTGGCTGACTTGCAGGTGTTGAAGCAGCCACTTGTTCTTCCACGATCGGCTCTTCCACAACCTCTTCTTTTTCAACAGTTTCGGCTTCGGTTTGTTGGGTGGCCGGTTTAAGTGCTTCCTTTGGTTGCACATCACCACTCCCCACATTTGAAGTACCGAAGTTCACAGATATGCCATATTCTTCAGGTGGGTCAAAATAGCGCATACCAAAATTAAATATCAACCATAAAATGATGAGACCTATAATGCTTGTCCATATAGCTGATTTTCTTTTATGTTTTGTATCTAAAAAGGACATATCTTAATTTTGACAGGCTAATACTATTTCGGACGAACAGCCAAAATAACCTTGATTTTATTTCGATTTGCAATATCTAAAATTTTAACGGCCTTTTCAATAGGAACCCCTTCTTCTGCTCGGAGTACAATTGTTGGACTATCATCAAGAGACATATTATCTAGTAAATATTGCTCAATTTCATCTTCATTAACTCTTTTTCTGTCTACATAAAAATTTAATTTTTTAGTGATGCTAACAGCAGTAGATTTTTTACTCTCCGTTTTTCCCTGTGCCTTAGGAAGCATAATGTCCAGAGCATTTACCGTTACTAAGGTGGAGGTAAGCATAAAAAATATCAACAACAGGAAAACAATATCGGTCATGGACGACATATTGAAATTGGGATCTATTTTGTTTCTTCCTCTGATATTCATCTAATAATTTTTAACTTTTGAATTCTTCAATTTATTGATATAATTAAGCAGGCTCATTTAAGAGATCTAAAAACTCAATGGTATGAGCTTCCATATGATAAACAACCTTGTTAGTCCTAACAATTAAATGATTGTAGGCCACATAGGAAATAATACCCACGATAAGTCCTGCCACAGTTGTGGTCATTGCTGTATACAAACCATCAGACAGCAACTTTATGTCAATTTGACCACCGGCATTTGCTATTTCGTGAATGGCAATGATCATACGAATTACCGTTCCTAAGAAACCAATCATTGGAGCCGCACCGGCAATTGTAGCTAATACACTTACATTTTTTTCCAGTTTATAAATTTCAAGTTTGCCTGCATTTTCTATTGCTGAATTAATATCTTCTAAAGGCTTTCCTATTCGGGAAATTCCTTTTTCAATTAATCGTGCTACAGGGGAATTATTTTTTTGACTTAATATTTTTGCAGCCTCAAGATTTCCGTTAAGGATATTGTCCCTGATCTGATTCATATAATTTTTATCGATTTGGGCAGCTGCTTTAATCGCTAAAAATCTTTCAAAATAAATATAAAGAGCAACGAGTAATAGTAAAAATAGAAAAGCTACAATTATTTGACCAGCAAGGCCTCCGTCCATTATAAGACTAATAATTGATAAAGTTTTTTCTTCTGAAACGACTTCTGATAAAGTTTCAGGGTCTACCACTGAATCTTGTTGTAATAATAAAGACATATTTTAATTTTAAAGGTATTTAAAATTCAACGAAGGGAACCGTTTTAAATTGCATTCTAAATGTGAAAATTTACTTAAAAATATTATAAAATTGTTCTCAAAAACATAAAACTGAATGAGCCGACCAAAAAACCAACAAATGCGAGCCATGCGATATTCTTTAAATACCAGAAAAAGTTAATTTTTTCCATCCCCATGGCAACAACCCCGGCGGCAGAACCAATGATCAACATACTACCTCCGGTACCTGCTGAAAATGCGATAAAATGCCATAAAGGACTATCGGTTGGATCTGAAAACATACCTATACTCGCTGCAACTAATGGCACATTATCGATGACAGCAGATGCTACTCCTAAAATCATTATTACCAGATCTGACACATTATAACCTGCTATTTCGGGTTCTGTACCGAGCATCGGAATTGTTTCGGTTAAACTTTCCGCAAAGTGAAATAAAGTACCAAGGGATTCTAGTGCTGCTACAGCAAGTAAAATTCCCAAGAAAAAAAAGTATACTTGGCATTTCAATACCAGCCAACGATTTGTGAATAGGGCTATGATGCGCAGATTCATCGGATTCCTCGTCAATCATGGTCAGTGCGATTTTTGAACTGGAAAAGATCTCAGCAAATATTGCAACCACCGATAGAGCTAACATCATTCCTACGTAGGGAGGTAGATGGGTTACGGTTTTGAATACAGGCACAAAAAGAATGGAACCGAGACCAATATATAGCATTGGACCACTGAATTTATCTTTTTCAATGCTATGCGCGTCTTCGATCGCTTCAATTTCTCCTCTAAAGGGTTTCATTCTTGAAGCAATTAGCAATGGTACAATAATAGAAACTAATGAAGGAATAAACAAAAACTTGATCAGATTTAATGTAGTCACTTTATCACCAATCCATAGCATAGTCGTAGTCACATCTCCGATCGGCGACCAGGCACCACCGGCATTCGCAGCAATAATAATTATCCCCACAAACCAAATTCTGACTTCTCTGTCTCCAATAATTTTTCTGAGAATGCTAATAAGTACTATGGTAGCGGTTAAATTATCAATTATAGCCGATAGTATAAAGGCCAAAATGGCGAAAATCCACAATAACCTGGTTTTGCTCTTAGTCATCACATATCCTTTTATTGTGGCAAAACCATCAAAATAGTCAATGATCTCAACAATGGTCATTGCTCCAATTAAAAAAATTAATATTTCAGATGTTTTTCCTAAATGATGCAAAAGTATTTCATCAATATGGGTTGGTATCAGTTTATGTAATATTGCATCGACCTCAAAAACTTCCAGGTGACCCAAAGAAATTATAGCCCAGCTTACCGCCATCATAGCTAAAGCAGGGATTAATTTATCTATTTTTAAATTATGCTCAAGTGTTATGGCCAAATACCCAAATGCGAAAACAAGTATTACTAAAGTATCCATTTATAATAAAAATTTAGAGCATAAATATAGTAATTTCTATGAACTCCTGAAATGCAATTTTGTGTGAATTTGTAATGTAATAATCACGATGCCAAATGGAATTTGTAATTCCATCTACGGGTAAAATATGACTCCGCTGCTGTGATCTTTTCTAGCACCTGTTACACTCTGCAGGCAATTTATCTCTCCTTCAGACTTTAGAACCCCAAGCAAAGCAAACACCAAAGCTTCTTTAAAATCAATAATATCCCTGGACGGAATTATAACTTTAGATTTCGAAAGATGATTTATTCGTTGAATCAAAAAGTCATTAAAAGCGCCTCCTCCGGTTACTAAAACTCTTATATTAGTTTTTGTAAAGAATTTGGAATTCCTGTTAATGACCTCAGAAATTTGGAATGCCGCATGTTCAATAAAAGTTCTTAAAATATCTTCAACGGGGTTTTTATATTTGTCTATCAAGGGTAAAATAGTATCTGCAATGAATTCATAACCAAGTGATTTTGGAATTTCATCAAGAAAGAAAGGTAAATTATTTAACTCATGAAGTAACTCTGTTTGAAGGTTTCCTTCAGAAGCGATCGTTCCCTTATCATCAAATTCAAGTCCAATTGATCTGGTATAATGGTTCAAAACTATATTTACAGGGCAGATATCAAAGGCCACTCTATGCTCGTCTTTTTGAAATGAAATATTCGCAAATCCGCCTAAATTTAAACAGAAATCATATTGGTTGAAAAAAAGTAAATCACCAATGGGAACTAGCGGTGCCCCTTGACCACCTAGGGCTACATCTTGTGTTCTGAAATCGCAAATAACTTTCAATTTACATTCTTTAGCGATCTCAGCGCCACTTCCAATTTGTAAAGTTAATCCTTGTTCGGGCTTATGAAAAATAGTATGTCCGTGGGAGGCTATAAAATCAACTTTTGTAATAGGTTTATTAATAATAAAATCATGTATCATTTTCCCTAAAAACTGACCATAATCAATATCCAGTTCTTTGAGCTTTTCCTTTGAGAAGTTAAACGCATCCTGAAGATTTTTTTTCCATAAATCGGAATAATTTATGGTTATTTGTTCTAATATTTCAAAACTATAAGCAATATTCTTACTAATTTTAACATATACTAAATCCACACCATCAAGAGAAGTGCCACTCATTACGCCAATAACGTACCAATTTTTATTTTTCATCTTTAGGTAAAAGTACAAATTGATTTTGATATTTTGATTACCTTTGAAGAACTCGAAAAAAATTAAAAAGAAAGATTGTAATATGGAATTTAGCCTTACTGAAGAACAATTAATGATACGCGATGCCGCGAGAGATTTTGCAAATAACGAATTATTACCGGGTGTAATTGATCGTGATGAAAATCAAAAATTTCCCGTTGAACAAATTAAAATGATGGGAGAATTAGGGTTTCTAGGAATGATGGTAGATCCTAAGTATGGGGGAGGAGGAATGGATACTGTTTCTTATGTTTTGGCGATGGAAGAAATTTCAAAAATAGATGCATCAGCATCTGTGGTGATGTCGGTTAATAATTCGTTGGTTTGTTGGGGGTTGGAGACTTATGGTACAGAGGAACAAAAGCAAAAATATTTGGTTCCATTAGCTAAGGGAAAAACATTAGGGGCTTTTTGTTTAAGTGAGCCGGAGGCAGGTAGCGATGCTACTTCACAACGAACAACTGCGATCGAAAAAGAAGATCACTATTTGGTTAATGGCACAAAAAACTGGATAACCAATGGTAATAGTGCCGGTATTTATATAGTAATAGCACAAACATATCCAGAAAAGGGTTCCCATGGTATCAATGCATTCATTATTGAAAAAAACATGGATGGGTTTGTGGTGGGATCAAAGGAAAATAAATTGGGAATTCGCGGTTCAGATACGCATTCATTAATGTTTACCGATGTTAAAGTGCCTAAAGAAAATAGAATTGGAGAGGATGGTTTTGGATTTTCATTTGCTATGAAAACTCTAGCAGGGGGTAGAATTGGCATCGCTTCACAGGCTTTAGGAATAGCTTCCGGCGCATATGAGTTAGCACTAAATTACTCAAAAGTGAGAAAATCATTTGGGAAAGAAATTAGTAAGCACCAGGCAATAGCATTCAAACTGGCTGATATGGCTACTGAAATTGAAACAGCCAGATTGCTATGCTTAAAAGCGGCATGGGATAAAGACCAAAAAAAGAATTATATTGTTTCCGGGGCCATGGCAAAATTATTTGCAGCGGAAATGGCTATGAGAGTAACCGTGGAAGCTGTTCAAATTCATGGAGGTTATGGGTATGTTAAGGAATATCATGTGGAAAGGTTAATGAGGGATGCAAAAATCACTCAAATTTATGAAGGGACTTCAGAAATACAAAAGATCGTTATTTCAAGAGCCATCCTGACAGATTAATCAAAGATTTAATGGTTGTTATGCTTTAGTTTTCCTCCTAAATAATTTAGTTCAATATATTAATAAGTTATTCGAATTCATAGATTAAATACCTAAAAATTTAATTCTATCTTATTTTTATTTTTTTAATTCTACATTTAAATTGTAATTAATTTGTAATATTTTAATTTTCTATACAAATTATTGATAATGCTATATTTCTTCTATCGTTTGACTGATTTTGATGAAATATTTGTATCAAAAATGCTATTTTTGTAAAAATATAATGATTTATGGCTTATAAAGAACAAGGGGTTTATTTACCCGAATTTGAGCATGATAATTGTGGTGCAGGATTTATTTGTAGTTTGAACGGAGAGAAAACTCATGAGATAATTCATGATGCGATTGAGATATTGATAAAATTGGAGCATCGCGGTGCAGTAAGTGCTGATGGGAGAACTGGAGATGGTGCAGGGATATTGACAGATATTCCACATAAGTTTTTTAATAAAGTATGTAAATTTAAATTACCCAAACCAAAAGAGTACGGAGTTGGAATGGTTTTCTTGCCAAAAAGCAAAAATCAATATAAATATTGCATTGATGTTTTAGAAGCTGAAATTAGGGATCAAAATCTTGAAATCTTAGGTTGGAGAGAGGTGCCTGTAAAACCTGAACATCAAGGAGAAATAGCAAAAAAGACCGAACCGAAAATAAAACAGATCTTCGTTGGGAAAAATGGGCAGGAACTAACAGAACTTCAATTTAATGCGAAGATATATGCTGCAAGAAAAATTACGGAGCATAAAATTATTGGCTCTCGATTGAAGGAGAGTGATAAATTTTACATACCAAGTTTTTCTACTACAACCTTAATTTATAAAGGCCTGTTAATTCCGGAAGACATAAGAAACTATTATACTGATCTGTCCGATCCTGATTTCGTAACAAGATTAGCATTGGTGCATCAGAGATTTTCTACAAACACGTCTCCTTCATGGGATTTGGCACAACCATTCAGATTTATGTGTCACAATGGAGAGATAAATACACTTCGTGGAAATGTTAGCAGGATGCGGGCAAGGGAAGAACTGATGCATAGTGACGTTTTTGGTAATGATATTAAAAAGTTATTCCCGGTAATATTAGAGGGTAAATCTGATTCTGCTTCTATGGACATGGTTATTGAAATGTTATTGATGACAGGTAGATCTTTGCCTGAAGTAATGATGATGATGGTACCTGAAGCATGGGAAAAAGATACCACTATGCCTGATAATAAAAAAGCATTTTACGAGTACAACTCGTGTATCATGGAACCCTGGGATGGGCCGGCATCCGTTCCTTTTACCGATGGGAATTTTATTGGGGCACTTCTTGACAGAAATGGGCTGCGGCCTTCACGATATACCGTGACAAAAAGTGGTTATGTGGTGATGTCCTCAGAAATTGGTGTTTTAAATATCAAACCAGAGAATGTTGTAAGACATGGTAGATTAGAGCCCGGAAAAATGTTTTTAGTTGATATGAATGCAGGTAAAATTATTGAAGATGAGGAAATTAAACAAAATATTGTTACAAAAAAACCATATCGAAAATGGTTAAATAAATACCTGTTGCCACTGGCAGAAGTTCCATATACAGGAAATAAATGCCCTATTGAAATTAATACTATTGATTTGCGACAGAGAATGTTTGGCTATACAATGGAAGATATTGATACTATCATTACACCCATGTGTAAAACCGGAAAGGAGGCCCTTGGTTCTATGGGCACAGATACTCCTGTGGCGGTGTTATCAGAAAAACCACAATTACTTTATAACTACTTTAAACAATTATTTGCTCAGGTTACTAATCCTCCTTTAGACGGCATACGAGAAGAAATTATTACAGATATCAGTTTAGCTATCGGTGAAGACAGAAATATCTTTAATACAAGTCCGGAACAATGTAAAAAACTCAAAATTCAGAATCCGGTCATTTCAAATGATGACTTGGATAAAATTAGAAATATAGAACATCCGGATTTTAAGGCCATAGAAATCTCTATGTTATATGATATAAAAAGAGGATTAAACGCGTTAGAGAAGTCGCTTGATGAGATGGTCCTTAAAACTGCAATAGCAATTGAAGATGGGTGTAATATTGTGATTTTAACAGATAGAGGTGCTGATAAAACAAATGGGCCAATCCCTGCTCTATTGGCTTGTTCCTATGTACATCATTCTTTAAATAATTTACAGAAAAGGTCAAAATTTGGAATTGTAATTGAATCTGCTGAACCCAGGGAGCCACATCATTTCGCAACTTTATTTGGATATGGTGCGAGTGCAATCAATCCATATATGGTAAATGAGATCATTAGACAAAAAGTTAAAGATGGGTCAATAGCTGGAATTGAATCTGAAAAAGCAGTACAAAATTTCAATAAGGCCATTGGTAAGGGAATATTAAAGATTATGAATAAGATCGGGATATCAACCTTACATTCTTATCGTGCCTCTCAGATATTTGAAATATTAGGATTAAACAGTAAATTTTCTGATAAATATTTCCCATATACTCCTTCCAGAATTGAAGGAATAGGATTGTACGAAGTAGAACGTGAGATTTCGAAGAGACATAAAAAAGCATTTTTTGGTAATGAAATAGCAGATAATTTAAAATTAGATGTAGGTGGAGATTATCGCTGGAGGCGAAATGGTGAAAAACATATGTTTAACCCAACAACGGTATCGAAATTGCAACAGGCAGTTCGAACCAATAACAAGGATAGTTATAAGGTTTATTCAAAAATGATCAATGAGCAGAGTGAAAGTTTAATGACTTTGCGTGGATTATTTGAATTTCAAAATTTAGATCCAATTGATATTGAAAAGGTAGAGCCCTGGACAGAAATAGTTAAGCGATTCAAAACTGGTGCGATGTCATATGGTTCTATCAGTAAAGAAGCTCATGAAAATTTAGCTATTGCCATGAATAGGATTGGCGGCAAAAGTAATTCAGGAGAAGGAGGTGAAGATATTAATAGATTTAGAAAAGATCTAAATGGAGATAGCAGAAATAGTGCTATCAAGCAGGTTGCTTCGGGTAGATTTGGTGTTACCAGTAATTACCTCACCAATGCAAAAGAGATTCAAATTAAGATGGCTCAGGGAGCCAAGCCGGGAGAAGGTGGTCAATTGCCAGGAGAGAAGGTCTTTCCATGGATTGCGGAAGTAAGAAATTCAACTCCCTATGTTGGCTTGATCTCGCCACCACCACATCATGATATCTATTCTATCGAAGATCTATCACAATTAATTTATGATTTAAAAAATGCAAATAGAGATGCCAGGATAAATGTGAAATTGGTTTCTGAAGTTGGAGTTGGAACTATTGCAGCTGGTGTTGCAAAGGCAAAGGCGGATGTTATCTTGATTTCGGGATATGATGGGGGTACAGGAGCATCTCCTTTAACCTCCCTGAAACATGCTGGCCTTCCATGGGAATTGGGAATTGCTGAAGCACAGCAAACTTTAACATTAAATAATCTGAGAAGTAGGGTTGTTTTAGAATGTGACGGCCAGCTGAAAACAGGTCGTGATGTGGCGATTGCATGTTTACTTGGTGCTGAAGAATTTGGTTTTGCCACGGCACCCCTTGTGGCAACGGGTTGCATAATGATGAGAAAATGTCATTTAAATACTTGCCCGGTAGGAATTGCCACACAAGATCCTGAATTGAGAAAGAATTTTAAAGGAACGCCGGAACATGTTATCAACTTTATGTATTTCATTGCTGAAGAGTTGCGTGAAATAATGGCACAACTTGGGTTTAGAACGGTAAAGGAAATGATAGGTCAATCTCAAAAAATTGACACAAAAAAAGCGAGCAGTAACTATAAAGCAGCCGGACTTGACTTATCTACAATATTATATCAACCAGAAAATTATTTTGATAATCCTATCTCTAATACAAAGAAACAAGATCACAATTTAAAAGGGGTACTTGATTTTAAAATTATTCAGGATGCACATCCGGCGATCTATAGAAAATCAAAAATGGAGCTTCAGTATCCAATCGTTAATACAGACAGATCAGTAGGAGCCATAATAAGTAATGAATTATCGAAAATTTATGGTGCCAATGGCTTACCTGAAAATACTTTAAAAATTAATTTCACTGGTTCTGCAGGGCAGAGTTTTGGAGCATTTGCAACAAAAGGACTGGTTTTAAAAGTAGTCGGTAATACGAACGATTACTTGGGTAAAGGATTATCAGGTGCCAAGATCATTATTAAAAAGCCAAAAAAAGCCGACTTTAGAGCGGATGAAAACATTATTGTTGGAAATGTTTGTTTTTATGGTGCCACTAAGGGCGAAGCATATATAAATGGTGTTGCGGGAGAACGTTTTTGTGTTCGTAATTCTGGAATAACGGCGATAGTTGAGGGTGTTGGAGATCATGGATGTGAATATATGACAGGAGGAAGAGTGGTGGTAATAGGAAAAACCGGAAGAAATTTTGCGGCAGGAATGAGTGGAGGTATAGCTTATGTATATGATCCTGATGGAAAGTTCAGAGACGGATTATGCAACTTAGAGATGGTGGAATTAGAATCATTGGATAATGTTGATCAAAGCGATGTGCGTACTCTAATAGAAACTCATTCGAATTATACACAAAGCGAAAAAGCAGGTGAACTGTTAAGCGACTGGGAGGAGAATTTGAAACACTTTGTAAAAGTCATCCCAACTGATTATAAGAGAGCACTAGAAAGGTTGGCATCTGAACAACAAATAATAACTGCGTAAATTATGGGAAATATAACTGGTTTTAAAGAATACGAGAGAGTAGATGAAAAATATGAAGCTGTTGTAGAAAGGCTTGATAATTATAATGAGTTTACGATTCCCTTGAGTGAAGAAGATGCTCGACATCAAGGTTCGAGATGTATGGATTGCGGAATTCCTTTTTGTCACAGCGGATGTCCACTGGGTAATTTAATACCTGACTTTAACGAAAAAGTTCATAAAAATGAGTGGAGAGATGCTTTAAAAATTTTGCATTCTACAAATAATTTTCCTGAGTTTACGGGTAGATTATGTCCAGCTCCTTGTGAACAATCGTGTGTTTTGGGTATTATAGAGGACCCTGTTTCTATTGAAAATATTGAAAAAAATATTGTTGAAAAGGGATTTCTAGAGGGCTGGATCATAGCGAGTCCTCCAAAAATCAGAACGGATAAAACGGTAGCTATAGTAGGCTCTGGACCGGCAGGCCTTGCGGCAGCACAACAACTGAATAGGGCTGGCCATACTGTAACCGTTTTTGAAAGAGATGATGCGATTGGAGGCTTACTTCGATATGGTATTCCAAATTTTAAATTAGAAAAAGGGATTATAGATCGTAGAATAAATATATTGGTAGAGGAAGGAATCCATTTTGTAACAAATGCAAATGTTGGGGTAAACTATTCACTTGAAAAATTAAACAAATTTGACGCCATTGTTTTATGTGGAGGTGCAACTTTGAGAAGAGGTCTTCCGACTAAGGGTATTGATTCTAAGGGTGTTGAGCAGGCAATGGATTTTCTAACGCAGCAAACTAAATCCATTTTTGGTAGCGCCTTTGAAGGTGAGTTCATTTCAGCAAAAGGAAAAGATGTCATTGTAATAGGAGGAGGGGATACAGGCTCTGATTGTATTGGTACTTCCAATCGTCAAGGAGCTAAATCAGTTACAAATTTTGAAATTATGCCAAAACCACCCTTACTAAGAAGTGAAACTACCCCTTGGCCATTTTGGCCCTTGCAACTGAGGACTTCCAGTTCTCATCAAGAGGGTTGTGGCAGAAATTGGTTGATCAATACAAAAGAATTTATTACTAATGATAAAGGTGAGTTAACCGGTCTTAAGACGGTTGAGGTAGAATGGAAAATTGTTCCGGGAGAAAGACCGCAATTATTAGAGATAAAGGGTACAGAAAAAACCTGGCCTTGTGATCTGGCACTTCTCGCATTAGGTTTTACCGGGCCTGATAAAACAATAAGCGATCAGTTAGGTATTGATCTTGATGAAAGGACAAATTATAAGGCAACAAACTATCAAACAAATATTCCTCATGTGTTTACTGCCGGAGATATGAGAAGAGGTCAGTCTTTGATCGTTTGGGCAATTAACGAAGGCAGAGAGGCTGCACGGGAAGTGGATATCTACCTTATGGGTTCCAGTAATTTAACAGCCAAAGGGTCGGGAGATTTACCTGGAGTTTAAACTTCGTATTTTTTGGTTATTGGAACTAAAAATTAGATAAAAAACTGATGTTTCTAATGGGTTTTGGGATAAATAACTACATCTGTCCGGATATAAATGAGTAATTACTTTTAATTATTGAATCCAACAGAAAATTGCTTGAATTTCTTTTTTGTAACACTTGGTAAATTTTTACATCTAAAGTTAAAAGTCATACTTATCAAACAATTCTCCTACGTTGTCAAAACTATAGACCCTTCGCCTATTATGGTTAAATTTTTATGATTTGAGAGTTTAGACTACGATCTAATAATAATTTATATACTATTTCTAATTTTCTGAAAATAAGTTCAAACCTTAAGAATATCTTTAGATTTCAATTTTATTTTTGTCTCAATAAAAACAAAATGGTGTGTCGGAAATAGAGATACCAAACTAATAAAAACTAAAAATTATTTAACATCAATCAATTCATTATCATTATGACTAAAAAAATTATTACCATTGTTGTTCTAGCAGCCTTATTAGGTTCCTGTGTTTCTAAGAAGAAATATGTAGAATTAGAACAAGATCTAACAGAAACAAAAGGAGAATTGCAAAAAACTACTATTGAAAAAGAAGAGCTTGAAGCAAAATTTGCTAAAATTGAAAAAAGAGTGGTAGAGTATAATTCAAAAATCAACTCCTTACAAGAAAAGAACGATTCGCAATTAGTACTTGTTGAAGATAATCTTACGGTTTTATCCAAGAACACGAGAGATAACATGAATGCCACATTGGCAAAAATACCGGCCGAAGAGTTGGCAGGAGCGAAAACATTGAAGGATTCTATGGATATAGCAATCTCCTACAATTTGAAAAAATCTATAAACACGACTGACCTGGAGGAGAATAGTGATATCAACGTTAACATTGATCAGACAGTGGTTATGATCTCTGTTGCTGATAGTTTACTCTTTAAATCAGGAAGTTACCGTGTAAATCCTAAAGCTCATGGTTTACTTCAAAAATTAGCAGATGTTATTAATTCTGAAGCGAGTATGGATGTTATGATCGAAGGTCATACAGATTCTAAAACGATCCATACGGCTGGAATTGAAGATAACTGGGACCTAAGTGTAAAACGATCAACAGCTATTGCAAGATTGTTACAAAATAAATACGAAGTTGATCCTTCTCGATTGATTCCTGCAGGTAGAAGCAGTTATGTGCCATTGACAGATAATGAAACTAAAGAAAATAGGGCAAGAAACAGACGTACGAATATTATAATAATGCCTAACTTAAATAAGTTTTTCGCATTATTAGCGGCTGAAGAAAAAGAAGTTGCCTCAATAAAAAATTAGAAATTATAATTAATTTTTAATTAAGATTTTAAAAATTAAGGCCCAACATTTATGTTGGGCCTTTTTTTGTGCTGGAATATTTTTAACTGTGAGGTGGTTATTTATAGCCAGATCAGTTTCATTTTATCTACATCAAATTTCACCTTTTCACTTAAATTGTTGGGTTTTAATTTTTGAGAATGTAAAATATTGCAAGAAATTATTATCTTGATGTTTTTTACAGAAAATTATCAATTATTAGACCGTTAGCTATTTTTATTATAGGAGTTTCAGGAGTTGGGAAGAGCACCATAGGGAATTTACTTTCCAAGGAAATTTCAGTGCCTTTCTTTGATGGAGATGATTTTCATCCTGAAGAAAATATAATAAAAATGTCCGAAGGTAAACCGCTTAACGATGAAGATCGCTATGAATGGTTAGTAAAATTGAATAATTTAGCAAAAGAACAAACCAAAAAGAATGGATGTATTATAGCTTGTTCTGCTTTGAAGGAGGGGTATAGGCAGCTTTTAAAAAGTGGTATTGAAGATAGTGTCAAATGGATCTTATTGAACGGGTCCTATGATTACATTATGGATAGGCTAAGAAATCGGAAGCATCACTATATGCCTGCCTCTTTGCTTAAATCCCAATTTGAAAGCTTAGAAATTCCACCTGAAGCACTGAAAATTGACATTGCTTTATCACCTGAGGAAATTATAAATAGCATAAAAGGTCAGATATGTTATAAATCAGAATTTGGATTGTTAGGACTGGGTGTGATGGGAAGAAGTTTGAGTAGAAATCTGGCAAAGAAAGGATTTAAAATTTCTATTTTTAATCGACATTTAGAAGGCTTAGAAGAAGAGGTAGCGTTGAAATTTAAAAATGAGTTTGAAGAGCTTAATTCTGCTTTGGCTTTTGATAATTTGATGTCTTTCGTAAAATCTTTACAGTCTCCACGGAAAATATTATTGATGGTAAATGCCGGCAAAACGGTAGATGAGGTTATTGAAGGATTATTACCGTATATCTCCTCAAATGATGTTATCATAGACGGAGGAAATTCGCACTATAAAGATACAGAGAGAAGAATAAAGTATCTGAAAAATGAAGGTATTCACTTCTTGGGAGTTGGTATTTCAGGAGGTGAGGAGGGTGCTTTAAAAGGACCATCCATAATGCCGGGAGGAAACAAAAAATCCTATAGACTGGTCCAGCCTTTTTTAGAAAAAATTGCTTCAAAAGATAAAAACAAACACCCGTGCTGCTCTTATATAGGAGCAAACGGAAGTGGGCATTTTGTTAAAATGGTTCATAACGGCGTGGAATACGCAGAAATGCAATTACTAGCAGAAGTATATACAATATTTAGATCTTTAGGTAAGGATCCGGATGAAATATCTGATATTTTAGAGACTTGGAAGACTATATCAAATAGCTATCTATTAGAGATTACTATTGATATTCTGAAGACCAAAATTGATGGTACTTGGATTATAGATTCCATACTTGATAAAGCAGGAAACAAAGGAACAGGAAATTGGGCGACTATAGCTACTACAGAACTAGGCATTCCGAGTAGCATGATTACATCGGCATTATTTGCCAGGTATCTTTCATCATTTAAATATGAAAGGGAGAGGGCGTCAGATATATATGGAAAGAACGAAATTCCTCCAAAATTATCACATGAAGAAATATCAAGAGCTTATCACCTTGGTCGCATCATTAATCACCATCAAGGATTTAGGTTATTATTGGAAGCTTCAAATGCCTATCGTTGGGAATTAAATCTTGCCGAAATAGCCAGAATTTGGACAAATGGTTGTATTATTAGATCTTCTTTAATGGAAGATTTAGTGATGATATTAAAACGGTCGGATAATATTCTCTTGAACAAAGAAATTATAGAAAAGGTTAAATATTTAAGGCCATCGTTAAATAAAGTGGTTTCCCAAACTTTATTAAATCAAATGGAAATTCCAACTCTCAGTGAAGCCGCAAATTATTTAAATGGATATACCAATGCGAAGTCATCGGCGAACATAATCCAGGCACAGCGCGACTATTTTGGTGCGCATACCTATCAAAAAGTTAATGACCCTTCAGGAAAATTCTACCATACTAATTGGAATAAAATAACTCATGATTGAATATAATCTCATTCTAGCAGTCGTACTCGGAATAGCAGTACTACTTTTTCTGATTTTAAAATTGAAACTTCATGCTTTCATCTCCCTGCTTATTGCAAGTATTTTTGTTGGTGTGGCAGCAGGTATGGAGCCTCTGAAAATAATGGAAACTGTCAAAGAAGGAATGGCAAACACACTAGGCTTTGTTGCAACAGTAGTTGGACTGGGAGCCATGTTTGGAGCAATACTGGAGCATTCAGGGGGTGCAAATGTGATCGCAGCGTTTTTGGTAAAGAGATTTGGCGTAAAGCGAGCTCCCGCCGCTATGACCTTGGCCGGATTTATAGTAGCAATTCCGGTTTTTTTCGAAGTTGCATTTATATTATTGATACCAATGGTTTATGCCCTTCAGAAAAAAACAAAAAAATCACTTTTATTATATGCGCTTCCCTTATTGGCCGGATTGGCTGTAACACATGCATTTATTCCACCTACTCCTGGTCCAATAGCTGTGGCAGATATTATCGGTGTTGATCTGGGTTGGGTGATTTTAATTGGAGGAATAGTTGGTTTACCAACCGCAATTATAGGAGGCTTAATGTATGGTAGGTACATTGGAAATAAAATTTATATCAAGGCGCCTTTTTCGGATGGAGAAGAAATTGTAGTTGAGGAGACAAAGAGGCCTAATGTAAATATCATCCTTGGAATAATAGCTATCCCGATGGTTTTAATTTTGCTTAACACCTTTGTAAGTAGTGGGCTACTAAATATTACCAATGAAACTATAAAAAATATTATCAGACTTTTTGGGCATCCCTTTTCGGCCTTAATTATTGCTAATATGATTGCCTGGTATGTTCTTGGAATTAAGCAAGGTTTTACAAAGGGTGAGCTTTTGGATGTAACTTCGAAATCAATGGCTCCTGCCGGAATGATAATTTTAATTACCGGGGCCGGTGGTGTTTTTAAACAGGTCCTGGTAGACACAGGAGCCGGAACCATGATTGCAGAATCATTAGCAGATGTAGGATTTCCAGTATTGTTATTTTCATATGTTGTAGCTGTTATAATACGAGTTATACAGGGTTCGGCTACGGTTGCTATGATAACTGCGGCCGGATTAGTTGCACCATTAATTGCCGGAGCTGGCTATGATAATTTTAATCTTGCCTGCATTGTTATATCTATTGCCTCAGGCGCAACTTTTATGTCGCATGTAAATGATAGTGGATTTTGGTTAGTTAATCAATTTTTGGGAATAACGGAAAAACAAACCTTTAAAACTTGGACGATCATGACTGGAATATTATCTGTGTGTGGATTTATCTTTGCATCGATAATAAATTATATTTTTTAAGTAAATTTGTTTAAAATATATTTTTACAGAATGGAACATTTAACGGATATTGAAATTGCACAAAAAACAAAGCTGATTCATATAAAAGATATCGCTAAAGAAATTGGTATTGAGGAAGACGATATGGAAATGTATGGAAAGTATAAGGCCAAACTTCCTTTAAAATTGATCGATGAAGAAGAGGTTAAAAAAAATAACCTAATTCTCGTTACCGCACTCACACCAACACCTGCTGGTGAGGGTAAAACAACCGTTTCTATTGGATTGACGGAAGGATTGAATATAATTGGGAAGCAGGCAACCGTAGTTTTGCGAGAACCTTCTTTGGGACCTGTTTTTGGAATTAAAGGAGGTGCGGCAGGAGGAGGCTACTCCCAGGTTGTGCCAATGGAAGATATTAATTTGCATTTTACTGGAGATTTTAATGCTGTGGAAAAGGCTAATAATCTACTCTCTGCACTGATTGATAATAACTTGCAAAGTCGTATTAAAAATTTAAATTTAGATTCGAGAACGATTTTTTGGAAACGTGTCATTGATATGAATGATCGTGCACTTAGGGATATTGTAATTGGCTTAGGTGGTACTGCAAATGGTATACCAAGACAGGATGGTTTCAATATAACTCCAGCCTCTGAAGTGATGGCAATTTTATGTATGGCAATCGACTTCGAAGATTTAAAAGAACGATTAGGTGATATTTTTGTAGGATTGACATTTGATAAGAAGCCAATTTTCGCACGTGATCTAATTGCTGAAAATGCCATGGCTATCTTATTAAAAGATGCTATTAAACCAAATTTGGTACAAACCTTAGAAAAGAATCCTGCAATTATTCATGGAGGGCCATTTGCTAATATTGCTCAAGGAACAAATACCATTATCGCTACAAAAATGGGATTATCACTTTCTAATTATGTTGTGACGGAAGCAGGTTTTGGTGCTGATTTGGGTGCAGAGAAATTCTTAAACATTAAATGTGTGGCGGCAGATCTAAATCCGAAAGCAGTTGTTTTGGTTGCAACCATTAGAGCCTTACGTCATCATGGCGGTGCTAAGCCGGAGGAGTACAATAATCCAAATGTAGAATTTGTTACCAAAGGATTTGTAAATCTTGAAAAACATATTGAAAATATTAGAAAATTTAATATTGAACCTGTAGTAGCAATCAATTCCTTTCTATCAGACACAAGCGAAGAAGTTGATTTAGTAATTAATAAATGTGCTGAATTAGGTGTAAAAGCGATTCTTTCAGAAGGCTGGGCCAAAGGAGGAGAGGGGTCAAAGGATTTGGCAAAAGCCGTAGTTGATATAGTAGAGAATAAAGCAACTCAATTCAAACCACTATATAATTGGAATGCTCCAATGCGTGAAAAAATTGAAACAATTGCTCGTGAGGTCTATGGTGCTGACGGAGTAGATTATGACAAAAAGGCAAAACTCAATTTAAAAAGAATAGAAAGATTAGGGTTTAATGATTTTGCCATTTGTATGGCAAAAACTCAAAAATCGTTTTCCGATATATCCTCATTGATTGGTCGTCCAACTGGGTTTAGGATCACAGTTCGAGAAATTGCCATTGCCTCCGGGGCACGATTTGTGATTCCAATTCTTGGTAAAATGATGCGAATGCCCGGACTACCATCGGTACCTGCTTCAACAAAAATGACTATCGATAAGGATGGTAAAATATCCGGCTTATCTTAATATTAGAATAAAAAAAACCAGCCATTTGGCTGGTTTTTACTCAGATTCAGAATATATCAACTTATTTTTAAACGTCTAACAAACCATTAGTTTTTCTAACGGCTACCGCACTCTCTTGAATTTTAGCTTTCTCAGCTTCATTCAATTCCAGTTCTACAACTTTCTCGATACCGTTTTTGCCGATGATGCAAGGTACTCCAATAGCAATATCATCCAAACCATATTCTCCATCAAGTAATGTAGAACACGGGAACATTTTTTTCTGATCACATGCAATTGCCTGGACCATTGATGAAACCGCCGCACCCGGGGCATACCATGCACTCGTTCCTAACATTTTTGTTAGTGTTGCACCACCAACTTTGGTAGCCTCAACAACTTCACTTAGTTTTTCATCCGACAAAAATTTGCTTACAGGAATACTATTTCTAGACGCTAATCTGGATAAAGGAATCATACCGGTATCACTATGACCGCCAATTACAATTCCGCTAACGTCTGAAGATGGGCATTCTAAGGCTTCTGCTAAACGATATTTAAATCTAGCACTATCCAATGCGCCTCCCATTCCAATAATTCTATTTTTAGGCAAATTAGTGGATTTATGTACTAAATAAGTCATTGTGTCCATTGGGTTACTAACAACAATGATGATTACATTGGGAGAATGTTCTATCAAACTTTGAGTTACCGATTTTACAATTCCGGCATTTATTCCAATCAGCTCTTCTCTTGTCATTCCGGGTTTTCTTGGAATTCCACTAGTAATTACTGCGATACTAGAATTTGCTGTTTTTGAATAATCATTCGTGCTACCAGTAATTTTTGTGTCAAACCCATTTAGTGAGGCTGTTTGCATCAAATCCATTGCCTTTCCTTCGGCATAGTTATCTTTGATGTCTATAATTACTACTTCAGATGCAAAATTTTTGATGGCTATGTAATCAGCACAACTAGCGCCAACAGCACCTGCTCCTACAACGGTTACTTTCATTATTATTTTTATTTAAATTTATATATCAATATTTGCGTATACTGCGTGTTTTTCAATAAACTCTCTTCGAGGTGGAACCTCATCTCCCATTAGCATTGAAAAAACGCGATCGGCTTCAGTTCCATTCTCAATAGCCACTTGACGCATGGTTCTAAACTCTGGATTCATAGTAGTATCCCAAAGTTGTTCCGCATTCATTTCTCCCAAACCTTTATATCTCTGGATGCTTCCTCCTCCAAATTTTTCTACAATACCATCTCGTTCCGAATCGGACCATGCATATTCTTTTTTAGCACCTTTTTTAATCAGGTATAGTGGTGGTGCTGCAACATAAATATTTCCATTTTCAACTAATTCACGCATGTATCGAAAAAAGAAGGTCAATATTAATGTTGCAATATGACTACCGTCGACATCCGCATCACACATGATCACAATTTTTTTATAGCGGAGTTTGCTTAAATTTAAGGCTCTTGGGTCGTCCTCTGTACCTATGGTCACGCCCAAAGCAGTGTACATACTTTTGATTTCTTCATTTTCAAAAACTTTGTGTTGCATTGCTTTTTCAACGTTCAAAATTTTTCCTCTTAATGGTAAGATTGCCTGGAAGTTTCTGTCTCTTCCTTGTTTTGCTGTACCCCCTGCAGAATCCCCTTCCACCAGGAATAGTTCACATTTATCCGGATCACTCCATGCACAATCGGATAATTTTCCAGGTAAACCACCACCAGACATTACTGTTTTGCGTTGTACCATTTCACGGGCTTTTGTGGCTGCATGTCTGGCTTGAGCAGCTAGTATTACCTTCTGTACGATAATTTTTGCGTCATCCGGGTTCTCTTCAAGATAATTAGTAAGCATTTCAGACACAGCTTGACTAACGGCTGAAGAAACGTCACGATTACCTAACTTGGTTTTTGTTTGACCTTCAAATTGGGGTTCAGCAACTTTTACAGAAATAATTGCAGTTAATCCTTCGCGGAAATCATCACCGGAAATTTCAAATTTAAGTTTACTTAACAAACCTGAATTTTCAGCATATTTCTTCAGCGTATGCGTTAGTCCTCTTCTAAAACCAGAAAGATGTGTGCCGCCTTCGTGTGTATTGATATTATTTACATATGAGTGTAAGTTTTCAGTATAAGAAGTGTTATAAACCATAGCTACTTCCACTGGGATGCCATTTTTTTCTCCTTCCATATATATTACCTTTGAAATAAGACATTCTCTGGTTGCATCGAGATATCTTACAAACTCCCTTAATCCATCTTCGCTGTAAAATTCCTCATAAGTAAAATTTCCTTCCTCATCAACTTGTCTTTTATCGGTAATAGAAATTGTAACTCGTTGATTCAAATACGCCAATTCTCTTAAACGAGCAGCTAAAGTTTCATAACTGTATACAATCTCCGTTTGAAAAATGGTATCATCTGCCAAAAAAGTTATTTCCGTTCCGTTTTTATCAGATTCTCCAACAACTTTCACCGGGTATTGAGTTTCCCCTTTTTTATATTCCTGTTGCCAAATTTTCCCCTCAGAATAAACAGTTGCCGTTAGGTGGTTTGACAAGGCGTTAACCACGGATACACCTACCCCGTGCAGTCCACCGGAAACTTTATAAGAGTCTTTGTCAAATTTACCACCCGCACCAATTTTTGTCATTACCACTTCAAGCGCAGATACTCCTTCTTTCTTGTGAATCCCTACTGGTATTCCTCTTCCATTGTCAAATACCGTTATGGAATTGTTTTCATTAATAGTTAAATCAATTCTATCACAATAGCCTCCCATAGCCTCATCAATAGAGTTGTCGATTACCTCATACGCCAAATGATGCAATCCTCTGGTACTAACATCTCCAATATACATTGATGGACGTATACGGACATGTTCCATTCCTTCTAATGCCTGAATACTGTCCGCTGAATAGCTGTCTTTTTTAGTTTCTTCACTCATAAATTAAGTCTGTTTTTCTTCTAAGATTTTTAAACGTACAAATATAGTAAAACAGGCAGTTTTATGCATGTTTTTTGACTATTTAAAAGTGTTAAGTTATCAACATTTAGAGAAAGAAAATAAGAGAATTAAAGTGGTGAATTAGGATTTGATTTTTTCTAAATTAACGTAAAAAAAAAGCCCATTTCTATGTAGATAAATGGGCTCTTTTTTATTCAGTGCAAATTAAAATATTTCATTTTAATTTGCATGGTGTTAATCTCAAAATTATAAATATTATTCCCCTCAGTTTAATATTTATTAAAATTAACCTTCCTTTTGCTAAAAAGTGTTAGAAATTTTAGAATTTTTTTTAAAAAAAACTAAAATAAAATTATTAGTATAATTAATAATTTGAACAAATATATTTTTTAAATCTGAAGAAAATCTGAAGTTTTAAAAAATATAGATGTTAAAGTTTTGAATTTAAAATCAACTGAGATAAATTCAGATCTAAACATTTGATACTCTACATTTTATTCTAAAAAACCCTTACTCATGGAGAAAGGGTTTTGTAGCAAATGTAATCAGCTTAATATTTCAATACATTTACTTCTTTTTACCTTTTTCAATAGTTATTCCCCTCAGACAATTATTAATCAAGATAAAATTTAGAATAATTGTTTTTAATTTATCTAAGTATTTCAGTTACATTTATCATGATCTGTAAACGACCTGAAATAATTACTATCTAAACTTAATAACGGGACAAATGTACATGTGGTTTCTGAAGTAAAACTGAAGTTATATGCTCAATTATGTTAAAATTATATTAAAATAAATACGTCGATTCTTGAAACTAAAAGTAGATCGATATTACATGCTGATTTTCAACGAATGAATGATTAATCTGCCAGTTATTCGTGTCACAAACTTTTTTAACAATTGCCAGACCTAAGCCAAAAGAGTCCGAAGATTTACTATCTTTTTTAAATCTTTCAAAAATTGATTTTGAAGCAATACTTATTGGTTCTCCAGAATTAGAAAAACTAAAAAAGAAGTCGGTTGTAATTATGTCAATGTTGCCATTCTTAATATTGTGTTTTATTGAATTGCTAATTAAATTAGAGATTACCATGTCAAAAAGCATCGGATTGGCTGATAGTTTTACATTTGAAGTGTAGTTTTTAGAAATTTTTATGTTTTTATTATCAATGAAATCTTCAAAAATTTCAAGATGTTTATCAATGTTGTCGTTAATAAGAATCTCTTCTTTATCACCGAATTGCTGATTTTCAATTTTAGATAGAAGCAGTAAGGTTTTATTTAGCTTTGACAATCTTTGTGTAGCCGAATAGATTGATTTTATTTGCTGCTTTTGATCTCTGTCAAGATTTGTGGATTGCATAAGAATTTCTGATTTTGACTGCATGATTGCCAATGGGGTCTGCATTTCATGCGAAGCATTCTCTGTAAATTCTTTTAAATTGTTAAAGTCAGATTTAATTTTATTCGTCAGCTTGATCAAGGATGCATTTAATTCTTTGAATTCATCTACTTCTGTATCAAGTAAGGCAATAGACTGTTCATCCTCGACAGAAAAATTTTTTAATATTTCCAAATTTTCATAAAAAGGCCTCCATACATTTCTCAATATTGTTGTGTTAACAAAAAAAACTGTCACCATCAATAAAAAGATGACAATTCCTATAGATAATGCAATGCCGATAAAAAAGTCATCATTTCTTACATTAGAACTTCTCGTAATAATCTTATATGTCTTGCCATGTAGCGTTTCAATGGAGGTGAGTTGTCTATATAACTCAAATTTCGCAACATCATTAACTATTTGGTGAATTAAGGTATCTTTGAAGTATAATGTATCCTTTACAGGTACTCTACTTACATAATCATCTACCTCAAATATTGCCAGTGGATAATCATATTTTATTTTTTTTGCAATTACTTCTTTGTCCCATAATAATTTTGCATCTTGTCTTTCGGTAATAATATTTTTTAAAGTGAAGTATATTATAACACTTGATACAATGAAAATAATTATTGAATATATGATATAGGTACGTTTGGCATTTTCAATTAATTTCATTGATCACTGAATTTATAACCAAGACCATAAATGGTTTTTAAATAATCCTTAGCGCCTGTTTTCTTTATCTTATTTCTTAAATTTCTCATATGGGTATAGATAAAATCGAAATTATCAACTAAGTTAATACTGTCTCCCCACAAGTGCTCTGCAATTGCCTCTTTTGTTAAGACCCGGTTCTTGTTAGTTATAAAATAAAGTAAAAGATAGTACTCCTTTTTAGTCAATTCAATAGGAATATCATTTGCAATAACAGATTTTGCGTTAGGATCTATTTTTATTTCGTTGAATTCAATGATTTCATTGCCCTCAAATTTTCTTCTACGTATGATGGAGTTGACTCTGGAATTAAGTTCCGCCAAATGAAATGGTTTTGTGATATAATCATCTGCTCCCAGATCCAATCCGGTCAATTTATCGTCTAAAGAGTCTTTGGCAGAAACTATAAGAACACCAGTTTCAGGTCTCATTTTTTTAATCTGTTTCAAAAAGTCAAATCCGTTCCCGTCCGGTAAATTAATGTCTAATATTACTATATCGTAAGTGTGGGTTATAAATTTATCTTCAGCTTCAAATAAGGTCATTGTTTTCTCACACACAAAATCTCCTTTTTGTAAAAAACTGTATATGGAGTTTAGGATATCTATCTCATCTTCAACGATTAAAATTTTCATTTCTTTTTTTTTAGATTTTAGTGAAGATACAAAATATTGATAATAGATAAAATTTAAAATGAAAAAGCCCTTCTTAGCTGATTAAGAAGAGCTTTTTACCAACTCAAATAAAAATAATATATTTTATGTTATTTTTCTTATCCTCAATACTATGTTAGATTATTTGCCATATTAATAACACTCAAATAGTGATCTCTGATTTTTAAGAAGATAAAATGTAACTTACTATTTATATTGCAAATAACCACTTAATATTTCAAATTATAAACTATTTGGCCGAATACGTTGAAACTATCAACTAATATACTTAAAATGGATATAATATATAATAATTTTAACATTTTAAATGTAATAATCGTTGATAAATGTAAGAAGTATTAATGAAGAAATAAAATATAATATAAAATATTACATATAATTTAAAGAGTTGAGCAATTATTTATAAAAAATATACTTGTTATTGAATGACACTTTAAAAAGAATTATGACTTCAGTTATAAAATATGATATCCTGTTGAATGTGTTGATATTTAGAGTCAATTTCAATGAATATAATTTATTTGAATGGAGTTGTCAAAAATAAATAAACTGAATAATGAAATTCGAAATGTAGATTCTTTGTAACAATCATCATTTTAGCAAACATGCCTAGAAAACCATGCTCTAAAATATATTTAGGAAATTAGCGTTATAAAGTTTCAGTTTAAACAACGAAATCAATTGCTATGAAAAAAGTTTGTTTTATTACTGTTTTTTTGTGCGTTCTATTATTTCAAAATCATACGTTTGCTCAAAAATTCAAAATTCTAGATAAATATCCAACTGATATTTCTTATTTACTTCAAAGTAAGGCTGATAGACCCCTCATTAAGGTGGTGTATGGTAGACCTTATAGAGATTCAAATAAGATATTTGGAGATCAAATACCCTATGGAAAATTATGGAGGACCGGTGCTAATGAGGCAACCGAGGTAAAATTTTACTGTGATATTAAATTCGGAAGTGAGATTGTTAAAGCGGGTACCTACATTTTACATACTATTCCCGGCGAAAATGAATGGACAATCATTCTCAATAAAAATCTTGACACCTGGGGCTCATGTTTTTATGATGAAACAAAAGATGTGATTAGAATTAAAGTTTCTCCAAAGAATGCTAATCAACTGGATGTGTTTTCAATAGAATTTGAACAACGCTTGAAAAACACCTATATGGTTTTAGCCTGGGACACAACCAGGGTTGATATACCTTTAAAGGTTAAAGATGAATTCTCAGCTAAAATTTAATCTATTCTTTAATAATAAAAAGTTCAGTCATGAAAAATATTTACTTACAAATTGTTCTTCTTTTTTCTATCTCATTATTTATGAGTCAATCCGGCAAAGCTCAGGAATTTAACGATTTAGATAAAAGTCCGCATGATATAGCCTATTACAGGGTAAACAAAATTACACCACCAATAATTAAAGTTCTATACGGTCGACCTCAGAAGAACGGAAGAGAAATATTTGGGTCGTTATTACCTTATGGTGAGGTGTGGAGAGTAGGTGCAAATGAGGCAACGGAAATAAGGTTCTATCAAGATGTAATTTTTGGTAAAGAAAAAGTAAAGGCAGGAACCTATGTACTTTATGCAATTCCGGGGGAAACGGAGTGGACGCTAATTTTGAACTCCAATATTGATTCATGGGGCGCTAAAGACTACAAGGAAAACTTTGATGTTGCACGTGCAAAGGCGAAAGTGAGCAAAGCAGAATTTTTAGAAGCTTTTTCAATAGGTTTTAAAAATAAAGGTAAGCATGTAAATATGGTTTTGGCATGGGATACAACAAGAATTACTGCTCCAATAAAATTCGAAAAATAAAGATATAATAGCTAATTTAATTTACTAACCAATTCGCCATTTATAAAAGTATTTAACACTTTTATATTTGGTACTTCTTCAATTTCAATTTCCATAATATTCTGATTCAATACAATGAAATCAGCAAATTTACCTACTTCGATACTACCTTTCTCATCTTCTTCAAAATTAGCATAAGCTGCCCAA